>ERZ779922.1361-NODE-1361-length-17343-cov-6.804142_pt1 | contig 17343 bp, 11 predicted proteins | sample MGYA00511544_ERZ779922 | MGnify/ENA primary metagenome ERZ779922 (study PRJEB29588, sample SAMEA2154516) | human gut metagenome | biome: human gut; feature: human-associated habitat; material: faeces | place: Denmark | collected 2008/2010 ... | reverse complement strand
GTTTGCTTTTCTTTTGCAGGCGTTTTCTTTTTCAAATAAAAAGAAAATGCCGAAATGCGGGTAGTATATATCGTTTGATTATGGTGTGTAGCGAAGGTAGAAACCAATTAGCAACAATTCAGCCTTACTATAACTTTGTATCGGCTTCGTCGATATCGGACAGCCGCAAGGGCTGTCCCTACGAAGTACGCGGTCTAAAATTTGTGCGGATTTTGAAAGGCGAACGAAGTTCGCCCCCTACGGTCTGCAAAACGGGCTTTTCCGAAGATTTCGTGCCGCTCACGCGGCAGCGGTGCGTCGAGTCGCCGCACCCTACAAGCTACATATCAATAAAATTGTGCGGATTTCGCGACAAATCCCTGTTTGCCGAACCGATAAAAAGGAGCCGTCATTTTTGACAGCTCCTATACATTAATATTATATTATCTCTCGTCGGTCAGCGTTGCCGCCATGACAGCCTTTATCGTGTGCATGCGGTTCTCCGCCTCGGCAAAAACAACGGACTGTGCGCTCTCGAACACCTCGTCAGTGACCTCCATTGAGTCGCGCCCGAACTTTTCGCCCATCTCTTTGCCTATTGTCGTTTTCATGTCGTGATAAGAGGGCAGACAGTGCATGAACACAGCGTTCGGCGATGCCTTTGCCATGAGCTCGGAGTTGACCTGATAGGGCGCGAGGTCATTTATGCGCTCCTCCCAGACTTCGACAGGCTCGCCCATCGAGACCCACACGTCGGTGTATATCACATCGGCGTTTTTTACCGCCTCGTCGGGGTTTTCGCAGAATTTTATCTCAGCGCCGGTCTGCGCGGCAATCTCCATGCAGGTGTCAATAAGCGCCTTGTCTGGGAAATATTTCTTCGGCGCGCAGGCGGTGAAGTTCATGCCCATCTTTGCGCAGCCGACCATGAGCGAATTGCCCATGTTGTATCTGGCGTCGCCCATGTAGACGAAGTTAATGCCTTTAAGACGCCCGAACTGCTCTTTTATCGTCAGAAAATCCGCGAGAATCTGCGTCGGGTGGAACTCGTTCGTCAGACCGTTCCAGACGGGGACGGTCGCATACTGCGCGAGCTCCTCGACTATCGACTGGCCGAAGCCGCGGTATTCAATGCCGTCGTATATGCCCGAGAGCACGCGCGCCGTGTCGGCGATGCTCTCTTTTTTGCCTATCTGCGAGCCGGAGGGGTCGAGATAAGTCGTGCCCATGCCGAGGTCGCGCGCCGCGACTTCAAAGCTGCACCTTGTCCTTGTGCTCGTCTTTTCGAATATCAGCGCAACATTCTTGCCGTCGCATATTTTGTGCGGTATGCCAGCCTTCTTCTTCGCCTTGAGAGAGGCGGCGAAGTCGATAAGATATTCAATCTCTTCGGGAGTGAAATCCAAAAGTTTCAAAAAATCTCTGTCTTTGAATGTCATGTTCAAGCCTCCTTGTCTGCACAGACTTCTTTTATAACGCCGACTGCCTGTTCGAGCAGCTCCATGGGAATGTTGAGCGCCGGGAGCAGCCTGACCTTGTCTTTTGCTTTGATAACGAGAACGCCCCTTTTCATGCAGGTGTTTATGACCTCGGAGGCGTCCTTTTCGGTCTTTATGCCGATCATCAGCCCGAGTCCGGTTACTTCTTTTATACCCGGTGCACCGCTGAGCTCTGAAAATATATATTCCGACCTCTTACGGACTCCGGCGAGAGTCTTTTCATCGAGCCTCGAAAGAATATTTATCGCGCCGGCGCAGCATATCGGGTTGCCGCCGAAAGTGGAACCGTGGGAGCCGGAGGTGAGAACATCCTTTGTCTTTTCGCTGAACAGTGTAGCGCCGAGCGGCAGACCGCCCGCGAGTCCCTTTGCGGTCGATACGATGTCGGGGAATATGCCGTAGTTCATGTAGCCGTAGAGCTTGCCGCTTCTGCCGTTGCCTATCTGAACCTCGTCGCAGATGAGCAGAATGTCACGCTCGCGGCAGATTCTTTCGAGCGATTGGAGATAGTCTTTGTCGAGCGGCATAACGCCGCCCTCGCCCTGAACGACTTCGAGCATGACTGCGGCGCAGCGATTTTCAAAGAGAACTTTTTCAATCTTCTCGATATCATTTGGCTCAACATAGATAAATCCCTCAGTCAGCGGCAGAAAATCCTTGTGGAACACATCCTGCCCCGTTGCGGCGAGGGTGGTTATCGTCCTGCCGTGGAAGCTGTTTTTCAGTGTAACTATGTTGTAGTAGTCCGCGCCGTGCTTCTCTGCGGCGTATTTTCTCGCCGCTTTTATTGCACATTCGTTGGCCTCCGCGCCGGAGTTCGAGAAGAAAACTTTTTTCATGCCCGTGCGGTCGCAGAGCATCTGCGCGAGCTTCACGCAAGGCTCTGTGTAGTAGAGGTTCGACATGTGCTGGATTTTGCCCGCCTGTTCGGTTATTGCTTTTATCCATTCGTCGTCGGCTATGCCGAAGGTGTTGACCGCTATGCCCGAGGACAGATCGGTGTATATCTTCCCCGCGTCGTCCCAGACCACGGAGCCCTTGCCGCCCTCGATGGTCAGCGGGAACCTCGCATAAGTTCCGGCTATGTATTCCTTGTCCTGCTGCTGTAATATATCCATTATATCTCCTTTTATGCCGTGAACATCGTGCCCATGCCTTCGTCTGTCAGCATTTCAATAAGTATCGAGTGCGGTATCCTGCCGTCAATAATGAAAACCCTGTGAACTCCCCATTTTATCGCGTTGATGCAGCATTCGGCTTTCGGAATCATGCCGCCGCCAATGATGCCGCTCTTTATGAGCGCGGGAACTTCGTCCGCCTTTATGACCGAGATGAGCGTGTCAGGGTCGTCTTTGTCCTGGAGTATGCCGCTGATATCCGTCATGGATATAAGGCTCTCCGCGTTGAGCGCACCGGCTATCTTCGCCGCGGCGGTGTCCGCGTTTATGTTATAGACATTGCCCTCGCTGTCGCAGCCGACGGTCGAAACGATCGGGATATATCCCTTGTCGATAACGTCGAGTATCGGCTGGATATTTACATTTGTTATCTCGCCGACGAAGCCGAGCTTCTCGTCTTTCATCTTCGCTTCAATCATGTGGCCGTCTATTCCGGAGAGCCCCATCGCCTTGCCGCCCTTGTTTTCAACGAGGTTGACGAGGCTTTTGTTGACTTTGCCGGCGAGCACCATCTGCACTATATCGGCGGTCTCCTTGTCTGTGACGCGCAGACCGTTGACGAATTCACTCTTCTTGCCGGTCTTTTGGAGCATATCCGTTATCTCCGGGCCGCCGCCGTGAACCAGAACAACTTTTATGCCGATAAGCCAGAGCAGCACGATGTCGCGCATGACGGAATCTTTTAGCTTTTCGCTCGTCATCGCGTTGCCGCCGTATTTGACGACAACTATCTTGCCTGCGTAATCCTGTATATACGGCAGCGCGTGGACAAGAACCCTTGCGCGCTCCGCGTTTGAAATGTTCATATCTTTCCCTCCGTTTTTCGCAATCAGGTGCGGTAGTCGCCGTTTATCCTGACATAGTCGTATGTCAGGTCGCAGCCCCACGCCGTTGAAGATGCGTCGCCGCTCTTTAAATCAATAAGAATATCTATCTCATTTTCGGAGAGTATCTCTTTCGCCTTTTCCTCCGAAAAATCAACTCCCGCGCCGTTTTCGCAGACGAGGATCGAGCCTTTATCTGACTTGAACCAAACGTCGATTTTGTTGACATCAACATCCGCGCCGCTGTAGCCGATGGCGCAGAGAACCCTGCCCCAGTTGGCGTCCGAGCCGAACATGGCGGCTTTCGTCAGAGACGAGCAGACTACGCTCTTTGCAACAGTCTTGGCTGTTTCTTTATCTTTTGCGCCGCTGACCTTGCATTCGAGCAGCTTCGTCGCGCCCTCGCCGTCGGCGGCAATCCTGCGGCAGAGCCACACAGTTATAGTATTGAGGGCTTTCATAAATTCATTGAAGTCCTCGCCGTCTTTGTTGATCTCTTTGTTCCCGGCGAGCCCGTTTGCGAGCGCTGTCACCATGTCGTTCGTCGAGGTGTCGCCGTCGATGCTTATCATATTGAAAGTCTCCGCGATGTCCGAAGACAGAGCTTTCTGGAGCATCTCGCTGCTTATCGCGCAGTCGGTGGTTATGAAAACGAGCATCGTCGCCATGTTGGGATGAATCATGCCCGAGCCCTTGGCGATACCGCCCATTTTGCATTCAACTCCGCCTATTTCGAAGCTGACGGCAATCTCCTTCGGAATCGTGTCGGTCGTCATTATCGCCTCTGCCGCCTGATCTGAGTGGTCGCCGAGTCCTGCTTTCAGAGCGGGTATGCCGGAAGCTATCGGAGTGATGTTCAGCGGCTGGCCGATAACGCCTGTCGAAGCGACGACGATGTCGGCGGGCTTTATTCCGAGCACGGACGCGAGCAGGTCGCTCGTGCGCTCGGCTATCTCAACGCCGTTCGCGTTGCAGGTGTTTGCGTTTCCGCTGTTGCATATGACCGCCTGCGCCTTGCCGTCTGCGATATGATTTTTTGTGACGACCAGCGGCGCGCCCTTGACGAGGTTAGTTGTATAGACAGCCGCCGCGTTGGCGACTTTTTCGCTGTATATGAGCGCGAGATCGCGCTTCGTCCTGTTCTTGCGGATGCCGCAGTGAACGCCGGAAGCCTTGAATCCCTTTGCGGCGCAGACGCCGCCCGATATTATTTTCATTTTATTTTACCTCCTCAGATATCAAGTCCGAAAGCCTTGTCCTTGCCCATGACAAGGTTCAGATTTTCGAGCGCGGCGCCCGATGCGCCTTTGCCGAGATTGTCGTATACGGCGGTCAGCAGTATTCGCTCATCGTTGCCGTAGACCGATATTTTCATGCCGTCCGTGCCCGAGAGCGCGCCCGCGCACAGAAAGCCGTCGTTGTCCGATTTGTCGCAGAATGTCACGACGGGACCCTGATATTTCGCTCTGTAGATGTCGGCGATTTCGCTTGAAGAACAGCTTATCTGCTCCGCGAACAGCGGCACGGTGACCTGCATTCCGCTGTAAAAATCATCGACCACGGGGCAGAATATCGGGGCGTTTTCAATGCCCGTTATGCCTTTCATCTCTTTTAAGTGCTTGTGCTGCTGAGTCAGCCCGTACTGTCTGGGTGCGAAGAGAAGGGGAGATTTATCCTCGCTCTCGTATTCGGCAATCATCTTCTTGCCGCCGCCGCTGTAGCCGGTCAGAGAATAGCAGCTGAGCAGTGCATCATTTCCGAGCACGCCCGCCTCAACAAGCGGATAAACAAGCGCGATAAACCCGCCGGCGTGGCATCCGGGGACGGCGATGCATTTGGAGTTTTTTATCTTATCTTCAAATTCTGCTGACAGCTCCGGGAAGCCGTAAGCCCAGCCCTCGCTTGTGCGGTGCGCCGTCGAGGTATCTATAATAACAGTGTCCGGATTTTCAACCAGTTCGACCGCCTCAACTGCGGCGGCGTCCGGCAGGCAAAGAAAAGCGACCTGTGCGCTGTTCAGCGCCTGCTTGCGGCTCTCGGTATCTTTTCTCTGCTCCTCGCTGAGCGTTGTCAGCTCAACGTCGCTTCGTTTCATCAGTCTGTCTTTTATTCTCAGCCCGGTCGTGCCGGCGCTGCCGTCGATAAATATTTTCATGGTGTCTCCCGCTTAATGCGCTTTCGGCGAACACGGCGTTTATAAAAACGATCCGATATTCGCCGACGGTGCAAAATTATTCAACTATTTGACTAATAATATACCACTATATGCATAAATATTCAAGTGTTTCAGCAAAATAAATTCAATTTTGTCAATCTGTACCATACCTTCGTCCGTTGGCAAACAGCTTTGTAAAAATTGACAAGAGAATGGGAGAGAGGATGAATAAATGTATATCGGTTGTTCAGATACAATTAAAAACAGGATATCTCCTTGTCAGAGATATCCTGTTTAATTTTATTTCGCGAGGAATCTTGAAAGGAACTCCTGCGTCTTTGGATCCTGCGGATTCTCGAAGATGTCCTTCGGACTGCCCTGTTCGCAGATGAGTCCGTCCGCCATGAACACGACATTCGTTGAAACGTCGCGCGCAAACGCCATCTCGTGGGTGACGACTATCATCGTCAGGCCCTCTTTGGCGAGGTTGCGCATGACTTCGAGCACTTCGCCGACCATCTGGGGGTCGAGTGCGCTCGTCGGCTCGTCGAACAGCAGAACTTCGGGCTCCATCGCAAGCGCGCGGGCTATTGCGACGCGCTGCTTCTGACCGCCGGAGAGCTGTGAGGGCTTGGCGTTGATGTAGGGCGCCATGCCGACCTTTTCAAGATAATGCAGTGCGGAAGCCTTGGCTTCGGCTCTGGACTTCTTGAGAACCTTCGTCTGACCGATCATGCAGTTCTTGAGAGCGGTCATGTTGTTGAAAAGATTGAACGACTGGAACACCATGCCGACGTGCGAACGGTATGCGCTCGCGCCGCCTTTTATATTGTCGATGTTCGTGCCGTGATAGAGTATATCGCCGGAGGTCGGAGTCTCAAGGAGGTTTATGCAGCGGAGCAAAGTTGATTTGCCCGAGCCGGACGCGCCGATGATGCTCGTGACATCGCCGGGATTGACCGAAAAGTCAATGTCGCGCAGAACTTCGTGGCTGCCGAAGGTCTTTGAAAGATGATTTATCTGTAAAATAGGCTCTGACATTATCTTCCCTCCTTCTTCTTGGCCTTTTTGACAAATGTGTACATTCCGCTGGTGTGGGCGAGAGTGTCGGTGGTCGAGAGATCGAAGTTCTCCGGACCGTCAAGCTTCTTCTCCCACAGTCTGAGGATAAGCGAGCAGATGACCGTCATTATCAGGTAGATAGTCAGCGTTATAACTGCCGACGGGAAGTAGACATACTTTGCGCCGACGATAGCCTTGTGAGCCGCGAAGAGCTCGGCGTAGCCGATAACGAACATGACGGAAGTATCCTTGATGTTGATTATGAGGTTGTTGCCTATCTGCGGGATGATGTTGCGTATGGTCTGCGGAAGAATGACATAGAGCATGGTCTTGAAGTGGTTCATGCCTATGGACATTGCGCCCTCCGTCTGACCGACGTCTATCGACATTATACCGCCGCGGACGGTCTCTGCCATATATGCTCCGGTGTTGATGGAGACAACGAGATATGCCGCGAAAGTCGGTTCAAGGTTTATCGCACCGTTCGAGAAGTAGGGCAGGGCGTAGAAGATGAATATCGCCTGGATTATCATCGGCGTGCCTCTGAAAACTTCGACGTAGATACGCACTATAGCCTTGACTATGCCGAGGATGACCCGCTTTACGATATTGTCTTTTTTGCCGCACGGAATAGTCTGGATTATTCCGCAGACAAGGCCGATGAGGCAGCCTATGATTGTCGCTATAACAGCGAGCTCTATTGTCTTGAGCGCACCGGTCAGATACTGCATTGAGCTATCGCTCCAGCACTGGACTATGTCGCTCCACAGCTCGGCAAGCTTGTTCATATCTTGTTATCTCCGTTCTGATTATTGTTGATTACTTTGAAAGGGGCTGAATCTTGGTAGCCTCGTTCATTATCTTGTTGAAGTCGTCTGCGGTCATGCCTGCAAGGGCGGAGTTGATCTTGTCCTTGAGCTCGGTGTTGCCCTTCTTGACAGAGATGCCGATGTTGATGTCGCCCTCGTCAACCTTGAAAGCATTTTCGGGGAGGTCGAGGATCTTCAGATCGCTGTAAGCGATGAGCGCGCCCTGAGCGGTGGGCATATCGGTGCAGATGAAGTCGACAGCGCCGGTCTCAAGAGCCATGAGCATTGAGGGGGCGGTCTCCTGTGCGGTCTGGATAAGAGCACCGTTTATCTGCGGAAGGCAGGTCGTATACCAAATGGTTCCGAGCTGGGAGGTGCACTTTGCACCTGCGAGGTCAGCAAGGGAGGTAGCGTTTGCATACTTGCTGTTCTGCTTTGTCATGCAGACGATGCTCGCATAGAGGTAGGGACCTGCGAAATCGACCTGCTGCATACGCTCTTCGGTCATCGACTGACCTGCGATAACGGCGTCAACCTTGCCGGTCTGGACTGCGGGAACAAGTGAATCCCAGTCAAGGCGGACAACTTCAAGCTTCCAGCCGTTTGCTTCGCATATCTTCTTAGCCATCATGATATCGTATCCGTTGGCGTAGTCGCTGGAATCTTTTATCGGGACAGCGCCGTTGGAATCATCGCTCTGAGTCCAGTTGTAGGGAGCGTATGCGCACTCCATGGCAACGGTCAGAACGCCGTCTTCAACGCCGGTCTTGGCACTTTCGGTTTTCGTGCCGCAGCCTGCAAATAATACTGCGCACATGGCGATAGCCAGAATGGCGGCCACAATTCTCTTCGTTCTGTTCATTAGTACCATCTCCTGGAAAAAATTAAATAAGCCTGCGACCCGAAGAGGTATCACAGGCTTTGTATATGCTGCTATATGTGCAGAAAAACCGATGATAGCGCTCCACATAAGTCATGTGACAGTCCGTCGCCTGTTCGGCGAGGGCCCAGCGTTACAGCGGCGGCAACCGCGGTATCACTTCGGCGAACTTGCCTTTCTCCAGCTGCCGCTTGCCGGCGTTGCTGCTGGATACTCTTCTCGTTCGCATCCTCTATCAAGTGCTGTCTTAAATTGTCTGTATTATAGCATTGCATTTTCGGCGTGTCAACAGTTTAACGGGCGTTTTCGGTAAAAACGTCGGATTTAACAGCCTTTTGCGCCGTAACTTTTCATTTATTGGTGATTGTGCAAGTAAATTTGCCTAAATTCAAAGGCAGGGAACGGTTTTCACCGCGCCCTGCCGTAAAGAATCAGGCTTATTTTTTCAGATCGGAGTAGGTCTCTTTCTGCACGACGTCGTGCGCGCCGCCCTCAACAATGCTCGTTGCGGAGACAAGGGTCAGCTTCGCTTTCTGCTGCAGCTCGGGGATGGTGAGCGCGCCGCAGTTGCACATAGTGGACTTTACCTTGCTCAGCGAGAGCGTGACATTGTCCTTGAGGCTGCCGGCGTAGGGGACATAGGAGTCAACGCCCTCCTCGAACGACAGCTTCTTGTCGCCGCCGAGGTCGTAGCGCTGCCAGTTCCTTGCGCGGTTGGAGCCCTCGCCCCAGTACTCTTTGTAGTAAGTGCCCTTGAGTGAAATCTTGTTTGTCGGGCTCTCGTCAAAGCGCGCGAAGTAGCGGCCAAGCATCAGAAAGTCCGCGCCCATTGCAAGCGCGAGGGTCATGTGGTGGTCGTAGACGATGCCGCCGTCGGAGCAGACGGGGATATATACGCCCGTTCTCTCGAAATATTCGTCTCTTGCCTTGCAGACATCGATAAGAGCCGATGCCTGACCTCTGCCGATACCCTTTGTCTCGCGGGTGATGCATATCGAGCCGCCGCCGATGCCGACCTTTATGAAGTCCGCACCCGCCTCGGCGAGGAAGAGGAAGCCCTCTCTGTCAACTACATTGCCCGCGCCGACCTTGACGCTGTCGCCGTAGTGCTCTCTGACCCATGCGAGGGTGCGGGACTGCCACTCCGAGAAGCCCTCGGAGGAGTCGATGCAGAGAACATCCGCGCCCGCCTCGACAAGTGCGGGAATACGCTCGGCGTAGTCTCTTGTGTTTATACCTGCGCCGACAACATAGCGCTTGTCGGCGTCGAGAAGCTCGTTCGGGTTGTCCTTATGGGCATCATAGTCCTTGCGGAAAACAAAATATCTGAGATTGCCCTCGGAATCGACTATGGGCAGGGAGTTGAGCTTGTTGTCCCAGATTATATCATTGGCTTCTTTAAGCGTGGTGGTGTCCGGAGCGGTGACGAGCTTTTCGAGGGGAGTCATGAAAGACGAAACCTTTTCGTCTCCGGTCATGCGGCTGACGCGGTAGTCTCTGCTCGTGACTATGCCAACGAGTTTACCGTTAGCCGAGCCGTCCTCGGTCACGGCTATAGTGGAATGGCCGTTTCTCTCCTTGAGCGCGATAACGTCGTTGAGAGTCGCGTCGGGAGTGATGTTCGAGTCGCTGACGACGAAGCCCGCCTTGAAATTCTTCGCTCTTGCGACCATTGCCGCCTCGTCCTCGATGCTCTGGGAGCCGAAGATGAACGATACGCCGCCTTCTTTTGCGAGCGCCACGGCGAGTCTCTCGCCGGAGACGGACTGCATGATGGCGGAAGTCAGCGGGATGTTGAGCGAAATCGCGGGCTCCTCACCCTTTTTGTACTTGACAAGGGGCGTCTTGAGCGACACATTCGCGGGTATGCACTCGCTCGACGAATAGCCGGGGACGAGCAGATACTCATTAAAGGTATGCGATACTTCGTTGAAATAATAAGCCATTTTGTTACCTCCGATATTTATAGAAACTCCGCTCGGCAGAGTTTTTTCTCCGAGCGGAATTATTATCTCAGAACAGACCTGTTATTCTGCCGTTTTCGTCAACGTCGATTTTTTCTGCGGCGGGAACCTTCGGCAGTCCGGGCATGGTTAGAATGTCGCCGGTCAGAACAACGATAAATCCCGCGCCCGCGGAGGCCTTGACATTTTTCACCGTCACGGTGAAGTGCTCGGGCGCGCCGAGCTTTGTCGGGTCATCCGAAAAGCTGTACTGGGTCTTTGCTATGCATACGGGGCATTTGCTAAAACCGAGAGCTTCAAGCTGGGCTATTTGCTTTTTAGCATTGGGCATGACGGTTATTCCGTCGCCTCCGTAGACTTTTCTGACAACGGCTTCGATCTTCTCCTCGATCGAAAGCTCATCTTCGTAGGCGAAAGTGAAATCGCCCTTTTCCTCTTCGCACAGGCGGACTACTTCGCGCGCGAGCGCTTCGCCGCCCTTGCCGCCTTCAGCCCACACGGTGGAGAGCACGGTGTTGACCCCGAGCTCGCGGCATTTTGCGATGATGAAATCTATCTCGGCGTCGGTGTCGGTCGGGAATCTGTTGATCGCAACGACGCAGGGGAGTTTATAAACATTTTTGATGTTGGAAACATGGCGCAGGAGGTTCGGTATACCTCTTTCGAGCGCGCCGATATCTTCAACTGCAAGCTCCTTTTTGTCGAGCCCGCCGTGCATCTTGAGCGCGCGGACAGTGGCAACAACGACCACCGCGTCGGGCGCAAGTCCCGCCATGCGGCACTTTATATCGAGGAACTTTTCCGCGCCGAGATCTGCGCCGAATCCCGCTTCGGTGACGGTATAATCGCCCATCTTGAGCGCCATCTTAGTCGCCATGACGGAGTTGCAGCCGTGCGCTATGTTCGCGAACGGTCCGCCGTGGACGAACGCAGGCGTGCCCTCAAGGGTCTGGACAAGGTTGGGCTTCAGGGCGTCCTTCAAAAGCGCGGTCATCGCGCCGGCCGCCTTGAGCTCGCCGCAGGTCACGGGCTTGTCGTCGTAGGTGTAGCCGACGATCATGCGCGAGAGCCTCGCCTTGAGGTCGGTTATCGAGCTTGAAAGGCAGAGCACAGCCATTATCTCGCTCGCGACGGTTATATCAAACCCGTCCTCGCGGGGCATACCGTTCGCCTTGCCGCCCATGCCGTCGACGATAAATCGAAGCTGGCGGTCGTTCATGTCAACGCAGCGTTTCCATGTTATCTTGCGGACATCTATGCCCAGGGCGTTGCCCTGCTGAATGTGATTGTCGAGCATCGCGGCAAGCAGGTTGTTCGCCGCACCTATCGCGTGGAAGTCGCCGGTGAAGTGGAGGTTGATATCCTCCATGGGAACCACCTGCGCATATCCTCCGCCGGCGGCTCCGCCCTTGACTCCGAAAACCGGACCGAGGCTCGGCTCGCGCAGGGCGACCGTGACATCCTTTCCTATCCGGCGCAGTCCGTCTGCGAGGCCTATCGTCGTCGTGGTCTTGCCCTCGCCCGCGGGCGTGGGGGTTATGGCGGTGACGAGAATCAGCTTTCCGTTTTTCCGCTTCGTCTCTGAGAGCAGGGACAGGTCTATTTTCGCCTTGTAGTTTCCGTATTGCTCGATGTACTTTTCGTCAACATGGGCGCGCTTTGCGATAACGCCGATGTGCTCGGGTTTGCAGCGCTGCGCAATTTCAATGTCGGATAAATAGGCCATGCTCCATTCTCCTTGTCATCATTTAAAATATTTAACAGCCGCTTCAAACATACGAATATTATAATCTCCCGGGACATTTTTGTAAAGACCTTTTCCGATTCTTTCGCTGTGTCCCATTTTTCCGAAGACTCTGCCGTCGGGCGATGTGATGCCCTCGATAGCGCAGACGGAGTCGTTGGGGTTGAAGTGTATATCATTTGAAGCGTTGCCGTCAAGATCAACATACTGCGTGGCTATCTGTCCGTTCGCGGCGAGCTTGGCTATGAGCTCGTCGCTTGCGAGGAAACGGCCCTCGCCGTGCGAGATCGGCACGGAATATATGTCACCGACCTGAGTCAGCGCGAGCCACGGCGATTTGTTCGAAGAAATGCGGGTGCGCACTATTCGCGACTGGTGTCGCGCGATGGTGTTGAAGGTGAGCGTCGGGCAATTTTCGTCCGTGTCGATTATCTTGCCGTAGGGGACGAGTCCGAGCTTTATCAGCGCCTGGAAGCCGTTGCAGATTCCGCACATGAGTCCGTCCCTGTTTTCAAGCAGGTCGGTGACGCCCTCTTTTATCGCGGCATTTCTGAAGAATGCCGTGATAAACTTTCCGCTGCCGTCCGGCTCGTCGCCGCCGGAGAAGCCGCCGGGGATAAATATCATCTGCGAGGAGCGAAGCTCGTCCGCGAATTTTTCGACGCTGCGGCTGATGCCGTCCGCGCTGAGGTTGTTTATAACAATTATCTCCGGCTCTGCGCCCGCGTCGCGGACTGCCTTTGCACTGTCGTATTCGCAGTTCGTGCCGGGGAACGCCGGAATGAGCACGCGCGGCTTTGCAACTTTTATCGCGGGAGCTTTGCGCTCAACAGTCTCATATGAGAAGTTCTCAGCACCCTTGCCTGCGTTTTTGATATTGCAGCTGTAGACGCTTTCGAGCTTGTTCTCGTATATTCCGAGAAGCTTTGAGAGCGCGATGCTCTCGCCGTTAAGGCTGATGCAGCCGCTGTCGTTCGTGTGACCGAGAAGCGTGCCTGTTTCTTCTGCGCCGTTTGCGAGTTCGAGAATGAAGCCCGCGTAGCTGAGTCCGAATATCTTTTCGAGCGTTATGTCTTTGCTGTATTCAAAGCCGATGCCGTTGCCGAACGCCATCTTCATGACCGCCTCCGCTATGCCGCCCATGCCGGGAGTGTAGCAGGCAACCGCCTTGCCCGAGCGAAGAAGCCCGGTAACTCGGGAGAACACATCTATTAGCGAGTCGGTCTTCGGCAGACCGTTTTCGTCTTTCTCCGGCGCGATGAAAACAACCTTGTGACCCGCCGATTTGAACTCTGGCGAGACTATTGAAGAGGTCTTTTCCGTTGTCACGGCGAACGAGACGAGGGTGGGCGGAACGTCGAGGTCCTCAAACGAGCCGCTCATCGAGTCCTTGCCGCCTATCGAGCCGATTCCGAGCTCCATCTGCGCCTTGAATGCGCCGAGAAGCGCGGCCAAAGGCTGACCCCAGCGCTTGCCGTCCCTGCCGGGGCGCTCAAAATATTCCTGGAAGGTGAGATAAACATCCTTGAACTCTGCGCCCGAGGCGATGAGCTTGCAGACCGATTCGATAACCGCAAGATATGCGCCGTGATAAGGGCTCTGCTCGGTTATAAACGGATTGTATCCGAACGCCATGAGCGAGCAGTCGTCGGTGTGCTTCTTCTCGACCGAGATCTTCTGCACCATCGCCTGAATGGGAGTCAGCTGATTCTTGCCGCCGAACGGCATGAGTACCGTGCCCGCGCCTATCGTTGAATCGAAACGCTCGGAAAGTCCGCGCTTCGAGCAGATGTTGAGGTCGGATGCGAGTGCCGAGTAATTCTCCGCAAACGAGCCGGAGATTTCCTTCTCTTTGAGTGCGGGAGCCTCGGGGGTGATGTCTATATGCTTGTCCGCGCCGTTGGAATTCAAAAATTCGCGGCTGATATCAACAATTTTCTTGCCGTTCCAGTTCATGACGAGTCTCGGCTCGGCCTGAACCTTTGCCACGGGCACTGCCTGGAGATTTTCTTTATTCGCCAGCGCAAGGAAAGCGTCAACATTGTGCGGCTCGACAACGACCGCCATGCGCTCCTGGCTCTCGCTTATCGCAAGCTCCGTGCCGTCGAGACCCTCGTATTTTTTCGGCACTGCGTTGAGGTCTATCTCAAGTCCGTCCGCAAGCTCGCCTATAGCTACCGATACGCCGCCCGCGCCGAAGTCGTTGCAGCGTTTTATCATCAGGCAGGCTTCTTTGTTTCTGAAAAGTCTCTGGAGCTTTCTCTCCTCGGGCGCGTTGCCCTTCTGAACTTCCGCGCCGCAGCTCTCGAGCGATTCGACCGTGTGTGATTTTGAAGAACCCGTCGCTCCGCCGCAGCCGTCGCGTCCGGTCGAGCCGCCGAGCAGGATAACAATATCTCCGGGAGCGGGAACTTCGCGGCGCACATTCTCTGCGGGAGTCGCCGCGATGACCGCGCCTATCTCCATTCTCTTCGCCGCATAGCCGGGGTGATATATCTCGTCGACTATGCCGGTGGCAAGGCCTATCTGGTTGCCGTATGAGGAATAGCCCGCTGCCGCGGTAGTGACGATTTTTCTCTGCGGCAGCTTGCCCTTTATCGTCTCGTCAATGGGCTTGAGCGGGTCTGCCGCGCCGGTGACGCGCATCGCGCCGTAGACATACGAGCGCCCCGAGAGCGGGTCGCGGATAGCGCCGCCGATGCAGGTCGCCGCGCCGCCGAAGGGCTCAATCTCCGTGGGGTGGTTGTGCGTCTCGTTCTTGAACATGAGCAGCCACGGCTCTTTCACGCCGTCCACATCCACATCAATCTTGATGGAGCAGGCATTGATTTCCTCGCTCACGTCAATGTTGGGGGTCTGCCCGATTTTCTTCAGGTACTTGCCGCCGATGGTCGCGATGTCCATCAGGTTCATGGGGCGCTCGCGGTCGCCGTAGACGGTTTTGCGCGCCGCCAAATAACGCTGGAACGCCTTTTCGACCGCCGCTTTGCGCACATCCACCGCATCAAGGGTCGTCAGGAACGTCGTGTGACGGCAGTGATCCGACCAGTAGGTGTCAATCATGCGGATTTCGGTCAGCGTCGGGTCACGGTGCTCGGACGCGAAATAATCCCGGCAGAACGCAAGGTCGTCGTCATCCATCGCCAAGCCGTACTTCTTGACGAACGCATCCACCTCATCGGCATTCATCGCCGTGAAGCCAGTCAGCGTCTCCACATGGTCAGGCGTGTCGTACTGCTGCTGGAGCGTCGTCTTTTCGCCCAAGTCGGCTTCGCGCGCCTCCACGGGGTTGATGACGTGCTTCTTCACGCGCGCCAGCTCATCCGCCGTGAAATCGCCGTCCAGCAGATACACGCGCGCACTGCGAACCGTCGGGCGGGCGCACTGCCCCACCAGCTGGATGCACTCCTCGCAGGACGCCGCGCGCTGGTCATACTGACCCGGCAGGTACTCCACCGCGAAAACCGCCTTTGCGCCATGCGGAAGTTCCGTGTACGTCACATCCACCTGCGGCTCGGAGAACACGACCGGCAGGCACTTCTGGTACAGCGCGTCGTCGACACCCTCGACATCATAGCGGTTCAGCAAGCGCAAACCCGTGACCGTCTTGATTTGCAGAATATGGCGAATTTCCCACAGGAGCTGCTTCGCCTCCACCGCGTAGGGGGCTTTCTTTTCCACATAAATGCGTTTGACGCTCATGAATGGCTCTCCTTTCGTGATGCCAAGGCGCGCTGACCAATATCGCGGCGCATGTGCATGTCGGTGAAGGTGATTTTGTCCGCCGCCTGATACGCTTTGTCAATCGCAGCTTCGAGCGTATTCGCCGTCGCGGTGACGCCCAGAACGCGTCCGCCCGCGGTGACAATCTGCCCGTCAATCAGCTTCGTACCCGCGTGGAAGACGGTCGCGGTTTTGCCCGCTTCATCCAAGCCGGAAATCGGGTAGCCGCTCTTGTAGCTGACCGGGTAGCCGCCGGATGCCAGTACGACGCAGCACGCCGCGCCAGACGCGAATTCAACAGGTGTATCCGCCAGCGTACCGTCCACCGTCGCGCGCATAATGGTCAGCAGGTCGCTTTTCAGCAGCGGCAGCACCACCTGCGTCTCCGGGTCGCCGAAGCGGCAGTTGTATTCAATGACCTTGGGGCCGTCGGGGGTGAGCATCAGGCCGAAGTAAAGGCAGCCCTGAAAGGTGCGGTCTTCGCTGTTCATAGCGGCGATGGTGGGCAGGAAAATTTCCTTCATGCACCGTTCGGCGATGGCCGGGGTGTAGTAGGGGTTGGGGGCGACGGTGCCCATGCCGCCGGTGTTCAGGCCGGTGTCGTGGTCGTTGGCACGCTTGTGATCCATGCTGGAAACCATAGGCTTGACCACCTTGCCGTCGGTAAAGCTCAGCACACTGACCTCGGGGCCGGTGAGGAACTCTTCCACCACCACATGGTTGCCGGAAGCGCCGAACTTTTTGTCCAGCATGATCTCCTTCACGCCGTCGGCGGCCTGTTCCTCGTTCTCGCAGATCAGCACGCCCTTGCCCAGTGCCAGCCCGTCGGCCTTGATGACCACGGGGTACTTGCCCTTTGCCTTGATGTAATCCATGACCTTGGCGGGGTCATCAAAGGTGGCATAATCTGCGGTGGGGATGCCGTATTTCTTCATCAGGTCCTTAGAGAACACCTTGGAGGCCTCGATGCGGGCAGCGGCCTTGTCCGGGCCAAAGGCAGGGATGCCCACTGCAGCCAGTGCGTCCACCATGCCCAGCGCCAGCGGGTCATCCTGCGCCACGACCACATAATCAAACTTTTCCTCAGCGGCAAAGGCCACCATGGTCTCTACGTCCGTAGCCTTGATGTTCTTGCATTTGGCATCGTAGCTGATGCCGCCGTTGCCCGGAGCGCACCAGATCTCGCCGCAGTCCGGGCTCTTCTTCAGTGCCTTGATGATGGCGTGCTCGCGGCCGCCGCCGCCGACCACTAAGATTTTTTTAGCCATTTTAACATCTCCTAAAATATTCGTTTCTGCTTCTCTGTCAGCGTCCTCACCCTCTCAGGCGCTTCGCGCCAGCTCTCCCAAAGGGAGAGCCAAGACTGGCACTAACACCAGCAGCTACTAACGGGATGCTGCCAAAGGCTCCCCCTTTGGGGGAGCTGGCAAAGCCGACAGGCTTTGACTGAGAGGGCGAACCAGTTTTCCTTTTAGTGATGGAACAGCCGGATGCCGCAGAACGCCATGGCAATGCCGTACTTATTG
>ERZ779922.1358-NODE-1358-length-17362-cov-7.066389_pt1 | contig 17362 bp, 14 predicted proteins | sample MGYA00511544_ERZ779922 | MGnify/ENA primary metagenome ERZ779922 (study PRJEB29588, sample SAMEA2154516) | human gut metagenome | biome: human gut; feature: human-associated habitat; material: faeces | place: Denmark | collected 2008/2010 ... | reverse complement strand
CAGAATCATGGCGATCGGAATTTTCTTACGGGAACAAATATACGAATTTTTTCCGGGGTTTTTCCTCCTCCGCAGGGACGTTTTTTTTCAACAGAGGGTCTGTTCCGGAACCGGGCGGAGGATCGGAGAACGGCTGAGCGGAGGGGTGTCCCGCGAAGAGGGCGCAGGAGCCATGCCGGGTGCACGGCGGACAGAAAGCGGGACGGGTGGCATGACGGGGAACGGGAGGACGGCTGAAGGAGGCTGCGGCAAAAAAGAGAGGTCCGGGGACCTTGCGGGTCTCCGGACCTTTTCTCAGTCGGATGCGGCAAACTATTTGGCCAGGCACTCGCCGACCTTCTCGCCGATCGCCTCGCCGCGCAGGTCGCGTGCCACGATCGTGCCGTCGGGGCCAAAGAGGATGATCTGCGGAATGCCGTTGATGCCGTAGAGGTCGGTCGGCAGCTGGCCGGCATCGAAGATCACGGGCCACGTGATCGGCAGGCTCTCGAGGGCCTTCTCGGTGTCGGCGCGCTCGTCCCAGACGGCTACGCCCACGATCTCGAAGCGGTCACCCTTGTACTTCTTGTATACCTCGGCCAGATTGGGCATCTCGCCACGGCAGGGGCCGCACCACGAAGCCCAGAAATCGACGAGCACGTACTTGCCCTTGCCCACATAGTCGGAGAGCGATACGGGGGTACCCTCGGCGCTGCCCTTCTCGATCGTGAAGTCGGTGAACATCTTGCCCTCGGAGGTCTTCTCGAGGTTCTCGTAGCGGGCCTTCTCCTGCTGTACGCTCGCAGCGTTGCGCACGGCCTCGCCGGCCACGTTGTAGAGCGAGTCGAACTGCGACTTGTCGTCGGCCAGGCGGGTGATTACGACCGAACCCAGCACATTGTCCTTGTTGGCGGCAAAGAACTCCTCGTTGAGCTTGCGCGAACCCGCGGAGAAGGTTTCGCCGGCCTGCTCGAGGGCTGCGCGGAACTCCTCGTCCTTGAGCCCCTGCTCACGCAGCGAGGTATAGGCTTCGCGATAGGTTTTGTAGAGTTCCTCGGACGAAGCGTTGTAGCCGTTGAAGGTCTCGTTGAGCGGCGTACCCGAGCAGCGGTAGCCCTCCTCGGTAAGGGTCAGGACGGGCGATCCGGCCTCGAGTACGACCATGCCGCCCGTGCGGTTGTCGCCCTGCGAGATGAGGACACGCGCCAGAACGGGCGAGTCGATCTCGCCCTCGAACGAGAAGGCCCCCTGCGAGACGACCGTGCTGTCGCTCTTCTCACCGTAGAGGAGCGATACGGTCGCTCCGTTGTACAGCGTATCGACCGTACCCGAAAGCAGGTAGGTCGGACGCGATTCGCCGCAGGCTACCAGAAGAAGCGATGCGGCAGAAATTGCAGTAAACTTTTTCATAAAAAACCTTGTTTTGGTTAATGTTTATAACTCAATTTAAAAAAATGTTCAAACATTATCAAAGCGTTTGGAACTTTGTCCAAAATTACATATTTTTCGGCGAAAAAGTAGAATTTTCAGCCGCAATTATAGACATTTTTAACACACAAAACAAAAGATTCGATCAAAAAATTAGAGCGACGGCCTGCACGATGTCGGGCGCTCGTTCTGCCTTCGTGACAGAAGGTATGTTTCCGCAGACCTTGTATTAACAAACAATCCTAACTAAAAACAATCAGCATGAAGAAACTCTACCTCGCCTGGCTCATATGCCTCATGGCGTTCCAGGTTTCAGCGCAACAGAGATGGGTCACCGGCGTCGTGGCAGACACGAACGGCGTACCCGTGGTTGGCGCCACCGTTACCGTCAAGGGCGGTACGAACGGTGCGATCACCAATTCGGACGGCTCGTTCCGGATCGAAGCGTCGGATTCGGACATCCTCGTGTTCAAGTACCTCGGGTACGACGAACAGGAGATCCAGGTCGGTCCCCGCACACGCATCGAAATCGAACTCCGCGAATCGGCACACCAGCTCGATGACGTGGTCGTGACGGGTTACCAGACCATCTCGAAGGAGCGTGCCACGGGTTCGTTCGACATCATCGACAAGGCCCAGCTCGAAAAACCCTCCGGTTCGATCGCCAGCCGTCTGATCGGTTCGGCGGCAGGTCTGGTGGGTACGCAGGACGCATACGGAAATCCCGTGTTCGAGATCCGCGGACGTTCGAGCCTCTCGACGTCGGCCACCGAGCCGCTGCTCGTCGTGGACGGATTCGCCATCGAGGGCGGCTTCGAGTCGATCAACCCCAACGACGTGGAGAGCGTCACCGTGCTGAAGGATGCTGCGGCAGCCTCGATCTGGGGAGCCAAGTCGGCCAACGGCGTGATCGTCGTAACGACCAAGAACGCCCGATCCGAAGGGGGGGGGAAAAGCCTCGGTAACGGTTGATTACTCGGGTTTCTTCAAGGTTTCACCCAAACTCGACCTCGACTACACGCTCTCGCAGGCCTCGGTGAACGACGTCATCGACTACGAGATCTACGGATTCACGCGCTGGGACTCGACCACGTGGTATCCCCAGGAAAACGACTACAGCGGCGGCGGCAGCAAGGTCTATGAGCTGCTGAACGAAAACCGCCTCGGCCACATCTCCGACGCCGAGATGAATGCCGCCATCGACGAGCTCCGCACCAAGAACAACTACGGGCAGATCAAGAAATACCTGCTCCAGAACCCGATCGTACACCAGGAGAACGTCGCCGTGAACATCGCCACCGACCGGTCGTCGAACACACTCTCGGCCCTCTACCAGAACGACCGGCAGCACTACAAGAAGCAGAACAGCACCAAATACATGGTCAATTTCCGCAACCGGACCCATGTGTTCAAGTGGCTCGACTTCAACTTCAACGGCGCATACACCTATACTAAAAACGACAACAGCGGATACGGCCTGCCCGGACTCTCGCCCTACGAGATGCTCGTGGACGAGAACGGCGACTACATCCCCTACTCGTACGGCGTCAGCCTCGACTACGTGAAGCGCCACGTTCCCGAAGGCAAGTTCCCCTATGAGGACTGGAGCTGGAACCCCCTGCAGGAGATGAACAACCGCGAGCTGACCTCGACGTCGGCCAACGCCCGCGTACAGGCCGGCCTGACCTTCAAGCTCTGGAAGGGGCTGACCTTCGACTCGCGCATCCAGTATGAGATGATCGAGTCCGACACGCACAACTACTACAACGAGAACACCTACACGGTACGCTACGGCGTGAACAGCGCCGCCTCGTGGGACAAGGAGACCGACGAGGTGACGGCCAACCTTCCCTCCGGAGGGTTCCTCGACCAGAGCCGCACCCGCTACGACGTGCTCACGATCCGCAACCAGCTGAACTTCAACCACACGTTCGCCGAAAAGCACGCCGTGGCCGTGGTCGCCGGTATCGAGACGATCGACCGCCGCTACCAGTCGTTCGGATATCCCCGCACCTACGGATACAACGACGAGACGCTCAGCGTCGGCAACTTCCCCAACGGCATCGGCGGAACGGGCGTTTACCAGCTCACGGACTGGCAGGGCAACAACCTCACGATGAGCTACCAGAACTCGTTCTCGTACACCACGGACCGCTACTTCTCGGCCTTCGGCAACGCATCGTACACCTACGACAGCCGATACACCGTGTCGGGAAGCGTGCGTACCGATGCCTCGAACCTCATCACCGACGACCCGGCCTACCGCTACGCCCCGTTCTGGTCGGTGGGCGCCAGCTGGCAGATCGCCAACGAGGCATTCATGCAGCAGGTGGACTGGATCGACGGCCTGGCCCTGCGCTTCACCTACGGATACAACGGAAACGTGGACAAATCGACCACCTTCAAGCCGCTGGTGAACATCAGCTCGTCGCCCAACACGGTGACCGGCGAGCTCACCGGATCGATGTCGAGCTACGGCAACCCCACGCTGCGCTGGGAGCGCACCGGAACGTGGGACATCGGCGTGGACTTCAACCTCTTCCGGGGCAAGCTCTACGGTAAGTTCGACGTATACAGCAAGCACTCGGAGGACCTGATCGCCGACGTTACGCTCTCGGCCGTGCAGGGAACCACCTCGATGCGCCTGAACAACGGCGAGATCCTCAACCGCGGTTTCGAGATGGAGGTGGGTTCGACGCTCCGCATCTCGCCCAACGTGACGTGGAACGGCGTGCTGACGCTCTCCTACAACAAGAACCGCATCAAGAGCCTGCAGGTCAAGCCCACGAACGCCTACGACCTGGTCTATGTCGGCGGCAGCACCGCATGGATGGAGGGCTACGACATGAACACGCTCTGGACCTACAAGTACGGCGGTCTGCAGAACGTGGGCACCGCCTCGTCGCCCGACTGGCAGCCGACGATCCTCCACAAGAGCGGCCTCTACGAGACCTTCGCAACGTGGCCCACGGGCGACCCGATGGACTGCTCCTACGCAATGGGTACGACCGTAGCACCGTGGAACATGTCCTTCTCGACCTCGTTCCGCGTCTACGACTTCGACATCTCGATGATCGTGACCGGCAAGTTCGGGCACAAGTTCCTCCGCGAGAGCTTCAACTACCCCTCCGTATCGGGACGCGCCGTGCCCAACGACAAGTACTCGGAGGTGAAGAACTGCGACCCGAACGAGATGATTCCCCTGCCGCAGAACGAGATCGAGACCCGCTACTACTTCTGGGACCGCTTCTATCCCTACATGTCCTACCTGACCGAGAGTGCCTCGCACATCCGCTTGCAGGAGTTCAGCGTGGGATACAACCTTCCCAAGAAGGTCGTCGCGAAGATCGGCATGAAGTCGCTGCAGGTATATGCGCAGTGCAACAACCCGTTCAACATCTACTTCAACGGATACGGCGAGGACCCCGAATTCGCAAAGGGGACGATCCGCCTGCAGGCGTCGTATACGTTCGGAATCAAGTGCAAATTCTAAACTGTTGAGACCATGAATCTGAAGAAAACAGCATACCTCACGCTCCTCGCCGCGGCCGTCTCGGGCTTGGTCGCCTGCGACGACTTCCTCGATGTCGACCCCTCGAAGAGCACCCAGAAGACAATCGAAACGGCCGAACAGCTCGATGCGCTGCTCGGCAGCTACTCGCGGTTCTACTCCGAGTACAACCACACGGCCCTCGCCTGCGACGACTTCGGCCTGACGACCGACATACACGACTATCAAAACGGCGGCATGAGCCCTTCGAACCTGGAGTACATTCTCTGGAGCGACCAAGGCACGGGGACCAGCCGCCTGCTCTGGGACGGCGAGTACAGCAAGATCTACTACGCCAATCTGGTGCTCGCGTATATCGACGAGGTATCGGGCGACGCCGAGACGAAGGCCAATCTCAAGGCCGAGGCCCATTTCCTGCGCGCATACTCGATGTTCCAGCTGGCCGTGGCCTACACGCTCTACTACGACGGCAACAACGGCTCGGAACTCGGACTGCCGCTCAAGCAGACCATCTCGTTCGAGGAGGGCATCGCCCGCGCCTCGCTGACCGACACGTGGTCGTTCATCGACAACGACCTGCAGCAGGCGCTGAAGATCACCACGCCGCTCGTCAAGCAGGGCAAGCGCCGCGTATGGCGCGGCACGACGGCCGCCGTACACGCCTTCGCGGCACGCTACTACCTCTACCGCGGCGATCTGGACAACGCCAAGGCACAGGTGGAGGCCGTACTTGCGGAGTACAACACGCTCAAGGACTTCAACACCTCGATGTCGTACAGCGCCAACGACGACGAGTACGAGATCAACGCCTCGACGAACAAGGAGGTAGTGACGGTGAAGTACCCCTACGAAGCTCCAGTTCTACGGAACGAACGGATATCCGGAGCTCTTCGAGTGGGAGGACCTGCTCTTCGCCCGCACGTGCTCCTACGCTTCGTGGTGGTACATCCCCAGCGAGGATCTGCTCGCAACCTATAAGGCCGATGTTCCCGGAGGCGACCCGATGAACGACCTGCGCTACGAGTACTTCATCGTCGAGGACTTCTCGCTCCGCTACTGCCAGACCGACCCGGCGTTCCGCTACCCGGCATACTGCCAGTTCTACTTCGACAACCTCATCTCGGGCCCGACCGTTGCGGAGATGCTCCTCATCAAGGCCGAGGTCCAGGCCCGTCAGGGAGATTGGCAGGGTGCCATGCAGACGCTCGTGCCGCTGCGCAAGGCCCGCATCAAGGCCGAGGCATACACCGAGCTGACCGCCTCGTCGCAGGCAGACGCCCTGCAGAAGATCCTCCGCGAACGCCGCCGCGAACTGGCCTTCGTGAGCCGCTGGTACGACATGAAGCGTCTGAACGCCAACGACGACCCGGCAGACGACATCACTGTAACGCGCGAATTCTATCCCTACACGACCTCGTCGGTACTCGACGGCGAACCCGCCAAGACCTACACGCTCGAACCCGGGTCGCGCCACTACGCGCTCCCGATCCCGACGGTGGACATCGACCGATCGAAGGGTGAACTCAAGCAAAATACCTATTGATACGAAGCAAGATGAAACGACTGACCATACTGCTCGGATGCGCACTCCTGGCCGGATGCGCATCCGGAGGGCTCAATGCAGAGGGGAAGGCCGAGCTCAAGGTACTCTACGTCGGGGGAAACCCCGACTATGAGTCCTTCCTCCAGAAGAAAACACCCGAGGAGCACGCTGCATCGGTGAAGGAACGCATGGAGGCGTTCGGGGAGTTTCTCCGCGAACGGTTCGACTCGGTGGCCGTCATCGAGGGCTCGGCATACAAGCCCGAGTTGTCGGAGGACTACGACGTGACGGTGTTCGACGGCAAGATCCCGGCCATAAAGCCTGCCGTGCGTGAAACCGACGCCGAGGGCAACATCGTACGCTACGTGCGGCCGCAGCTGCTGCCCGAGGATTTCGACTGCGCGGCCGTGACGATCGGCTCGGTCGGTGAGGATGTGGGTCGCGCCATCGGCTCGAAGAACGACTGGTACTGTCTCTGCCTCGACGCACAGGCCCACCACATGGTCGAGGACCACCCGATCTTCAAGGGTCCCTTCCGGACGAAGCTGACCCTCGAAAAGTGCCCGACGCCCGAGGATGCCTTCCACTACACCTATTATTACGACGGGCCGATGCCCGACTCGATCATGATGTGGCGCGTGCAGACCAAGGGCTACAAGACGGACGAAGGGTTCCCGATCGGCATGGTATCGCGTCCGTGGGGATACACCGACTCGCCCGATGCCGAGTACATCTCGAGCGGCGTGTGCGCCAAGACGCTCGACGCGGTGGCCATCGGCCGCCACGGCAACTTCCTTACGTGGGGATTCGCCGCATCGCCCGCCTACCTGACCGAAGAGGCCAAGGCCGTGCTGGCCAATGCCATTTGCTACATCGCCCGCTTCAAGGGCAAGGGCATGCTCGTGCGCAAGTACAACGACCGGATCGCCACACGCGAATACCTGCGCGAGCTGACCTACCTGGCCTCGATGGAGCCCTACGAGGAGCGCGTCGGCTGGACCGAGGAGGCCAACCGCGAGGGGGCCGAGAAGCAGGCTGCGGCACGTGCCAAGAAGGCTCGCGGAGAGAAGCTCTCGGACGAGGAGAACTACTACCTCAACTTCAAGCCCCAGCGTCCGATGACGCTCGAGGAGTATCTGAAGCGGTACGAAAAGGAGGCTTTCGAGGTGCTGGGCACCGACCTGGAGGCCTATCCGAAATACTATGCAGAGAACCGCGACTACTTCTACGGCGGCGAGGGAATGTACGTGATGACCGTGGATGAGGACTGCAAGGCCTGGGGTATCGCAAACAACGACATCCGCCTGCTCGAGAAGGCCGTATCGTGCCTCGAGCAGGGCCAGGAGGTCGAGCGGGCCGAGCGGGTGCTGCGGCGCTACACGCTCTGTACGTTCACACGGCCCGAGGAGTGGCGCCAGTGGCTCGACACGTATCGCGACAAGATCTTCTTCACCGAGTCCGGCGGATGGTTCTTCATGGTGGACGGACCGGCCTCGCTGCCCGGAAACGACTACCACGCCCGCGAGAAGGCCGCAAAGGAGGCTTCGGCCGAGGCCGAGCGCAAGCAGGCCGAGTTGGGCGAGACCTCGCAGGCCGAACCGGTGGCCGTGGCGGCCCGGATGGTCGGCCAGGGCGACAGCCGTGCCATCGAGGTGCGCATGCGCATCCACCCCGGATTCCACGTATACCGGCAGGTAGGGGCATCGGATCCCTACATTCCGCTGACGGTGGAGGCCTCGCTGCCCGAGGGATGCACGGCCGGCGAACTGATCGCCCCGGCCCCGCAGCAGTCGGGGTCGGCCGGAACGACCGTCTACGAGAACGAGGTGACGCTGACGCTGCCCGTCAAGGGCAACGGCACGGGAACGGCCACCTGCACGGTGGGCTGGCAGAGCTGCGACGACCACGTCTGCACCCCGCCCCAGACCCGTGAGTTCACGCTCCGGATCGAATAACGGGCCGCAGGCAGCGGCAAACACGGGAAACGGCGGAGGGTCTTCGGGCCCTCCGCCTTCGTTTTTCCGTTTTCCACACGGCCGGAGGGTGCCGGGGAAAGGCTGGCGGCAAGGCCGGGCAGACGGGACGAAGGGCGGGAACGCGGTCTGGCGGAACCCGGAGGGAGAAGGCAAAGGAGGCGGAATGCAGTGCGTGGCGTTTTTTTGCGTATCTTTGCCCCGCGCATCAAGGCGCACACTACCCTGCCCTATGAAAATCGCAGATATCGACCTGGGCGAAAAGCCCCTGCTGCTCGCCCCCATGGAGGACGTCACGGACCCCTCGTTCCGCTACATGTGCAAACGGTTCGGGGCCGACGTGGTATACACCGAATTCATCTCCTCGGACGGACTCATACGCGACGCCGCGAAGTCGCTCAAGAAACTCGAGATCGACGATGCGGAACGGCCCGTCGGCATACAGATCTACGGGCACCTGATCGAGCCGATGGTCGAGGCCGCCCGGATGGCCGAAGCCGCCGGACCGGACATCATCGACATCAACTTCGGCTGCCCGGTGAAGAAGATCGCCGGACGCGGGGCCGGGTCGGGAATGATGCGCGACGTACCGCTGATGGTCGAGATGACGCGGCAGATCGTCCGCGCCGTGAAGAAACCCGTGACGGTGAAGACCCGGCTGGGCTGGGACGAGGAGTCGAAGAACATCGAGGAGATTGCGCTCCGCCTGCAGGATGTCGGCATCGCCGCGCTCACGATCCACGGCCGCACGCGGGCCCAGATGTACCGCGGCGAAGCGGACTGGACCCTGATCGGGCGCGTGAAGAACAACCCGCAGATCCGGATCCCGATCATCGGCAACGGCGACGTCGATTCGGGGCCCAAGGCCAAAGAGATGTTCGACCGGTACGGTGTGGACGGCGTGATGATCGGCCGCGCAACCTACGGCCGGCCGTGGATCTTCCGCGAGGTGAAGCACTACCTCGCGACGGGCGAGGTGATGCCCCAGCCGTCGGTCGTCGAACGGGTGGAGATCGCCAAGGAACATCTGCACAAATCGCTGGAGATCAAAGGAGAGCATGTCGGCATTCTCGAAATGCGGCGTCATCTGACCAACTACTTCAAGGGGTTGCCGAATTTCAAGGAGACGCGGCTGAAGCTGGTCACGTCACTCGACATCGACGAACTTTTCGCCACGCTCGACTGTGTGGCCGAGCGCTGGGGAGGATACGACCTCTCGGAGGCGGTGCCCGCTCCCCTCTCGCACGATCTGTAACCCGAAACGCGATACAAAGACGAAACGGCACCGTGCAGCTGCACGGTGCCGTTTCGTCTTGCGGGAGCCCGGAAGCCCGGGCGTCGGCCCCGCCATGCGGCCGTTACTTCAGCACCCGCTCGATGTAGGCCTTGTAGTCCTTCACGACGGGTTTGTAATCCTCGTCCTCGAAAAGGGGCGAGGAGATCAGGAAGTCGGCCGTCGAACGATTGACGGCCGTCGGCACATTATAGAGCGTCGCCAGGCGCAGGAGGGCCTTGACATCGACATCGTGGGGCTGCGCCGACATCGGGTCCCAGAAGAAGATCAGCGCGTCGATGCGTCCGTCGGCGATGAGCGAACCCAGCTGCTGGTCGCCGCCCAACGGGCCCGACTTAAGCAGCGTGATCTGGAGTTCGGGATGCGGCAGCGTGTTCAAATCGTGCTCTCCCCGGTGGTCGCGCAGCGTCCGCTCGACCATCTTGCCCGTCGTCCCGGTGCACACCAGATGGTGTGCGCTCAATTTCGCACAATTCCATTCGACCCATTCGGCCAGGTCGCGTTTCATGTTGTCGTGGGCAACCAGTGCCAGCACTTTCGTTTTCCTCTCCATAACGACAGGTCTTTATGAAAGCCGCAGCGGCTTTCGATCCATAATCGACATGATGTTTTGTTCCTGTTCCGCAAAAATAGTACAATTCGCCGGAAAACGGACTCCGGAGCAGCCCGGAGGACAAAAAAAATCCCGACCCGGAGCGGGTCGGGAGGTCTTGCCTGCCCGGCAGAGGCCAGGCAGCGGATCGGGCACGGCGGATCAGGCACGGCGGATCAGGCCTCGGCAGGAGCCTCGCCGGAGGCCTCGTCCGGTGCGGTCTTGAACTCCGTGAAGCCGGCACGCACCAGGATGTTGTACCACGAGAAGCATTTCTTCATGTCGGAAACATGGACGCGGTCGCGGTCGTACTCCGGAAGCACCTCGGCGAAGTAGGCCTTCAGGTGCTCGGGCGTCTCCTTCGGGTCGATGGCCTCCTTGCCGCCCGTGTGGGCATAGATGCGCGTGAAGACATCGGCCAGAGCGATGTCGTCGCCCTCGGTGAACATCGAAATCTCGGACAGCGCGCTCACCTTGGCCGTGGCCGAGGCATTCATCCGGCGGCCGTCGATCAACGACTCGACGATCACGCCGCGCATCGATTGCGCCACGTATTTATAAAGCCCGGGCTGTCCCGAAATCGCAAGAATCTCTCTCAGTTCCATAGTCTGTAAAAATATCTTTGGGTTAATGGTTACTCCTTCTTCAGGTGGACGTCCATCTGCGGGAACGGGAAGTTGATGCCCGCGGCGGGAAGCTCCTTGTAGAAGCGTTCGTTGTATTCGAAATAGACGTTCCAATAGTCCGCATTGCGCGTCCATGCACGGACGGTGAGGTTCACCGAACTGTCGGCAAGCGCTCCGACCCACACCACGGCCGAAGCCGGAGCCTCGGGTTCGCGCAGGATGCGCGCATCGGCGGAGAACATCGCCAGGATGGCCTGCCGCGCCGCATCGACGTCATCGCCGTAGGAGATGCCGACCGTCCAGTCCACTCGCCGCAGGTCGGCCGTCGAGTAATTGTCGATGATGGCCGTGGCGATCGAGTTGTTGGGGATGTAGATCGTCTGGTTGTCCACCGTGGTGATGACCGTCGAGAAGAGCTTGATCTCGCGCACCGTGCCCGACTGGCCCTGGGCCGAGATGTAGTCGCCCACGCGGTAGGGCTTCATCAGCAGGATCATCACCCCGCCGGCGAAGTTCTGCGCCGTGCCGCTCAGGGCCATACCGATGGCCAGCGTGGCGGCCGAGAAGACGGCGATGAGCGACGTGACATTGACGCCCAAAGTCGAGACCACGATGAGTACCAGCAGCAGCATGAAGACCACGCGGACCGTATTGCGCAGGAACGAACGCAGCGAGATATCGACCTGGCGCCGCTCGCAGATCGCATCGAGGAAGCGGATCAGACGCCGCACAATCCAGCGCCCGATGAAATAGACGGCCAGCGCGATGAGGATCTTCACCACGATCCAGATCGACTCCGAAAGCAGGCTGCGCAACAGCGAATCGATATCCAGGTTGGCCAGCCGGCGCACGGCCTCGGCGAAGTTGGCCTTCTGGACGCTGTCGGGAACGATCAGCGGCGCAGCCTCATCGGCGGCCGCAAGGAGCGGCAAAAACAGGGCGGTCAGCAAATTCATGTTCGTTTCACATACGGTTTACTCGGCAAAAATAGCCAAAAAATGGAGATTTTATTAACTTTGTCCATATTTTACGACATTTAAACGAAATGAGCACCATGCAGCCGCTGAACCAAGTAGAGATCATACAGATCAACATCTCCGGTGCGGACAAGCCCGGAATGACCTCCTCGCTGACCGAGATCCTCGCACGATATGACGCCTCGATCCTCGACATCGGACAGGCCAACATCCACCAGTCGCTCACGCTCGGAATCCTCATACGCACGACCCCCGACAAGTCGGGAAACATCATGAAGGAGCTGCTCTTCAAGGCTTCGGAGCTGGGTGTGATGATCCGCTTCACCCCCATCTCGGCCGAGCAGTACGAAGACTGGGTCAGCCGCCAGGGCAAGAACCGCTACATCATCACCCTGCTCGGGCGCACGGTGACCGCACGCCACATCGCCGAGGTGACGAAGGTCGTGGCCGAACACGGGCTGAACATCGACGCCATCAAGCGCCTGACGGGCCGCGTGCCCCTGCGCGAGGAGGACCGCCGGGCCCGCTCGTGCATCGAGCTCTCGGTGCGCGGATCGCTCACCGACGAGGAGCGCAGCACGATGCAGGAGGGGTTCATGAACCTCTCGGACCAGGGGCTCGACGTCTCCTTCCAGAAGGACGACATCTACCGCCGCAGCCGGCGCCTGATCTGCTTCGACATGGACTCGACGCTCATCGAGACGGAGGTGATCGACGAGCTGGCCGAAAGGGCCGGCGTCGGGCCGCAGGTGCGCGAGATCACGGCCAGCGCCATGCGCGGCGAGATCGACTTCCGCGAGAGCTTCACCCGGCGGGTCGGACTCCTGCGCGGACTCGACGTCTCGGTCATGGAGGAGATTGCACGCTCGCTGCCCATCACCGAGGGACTCGAACGCATGATGACCGTGCTCAAGCGCGTGGGATACAAGACGGCGATCCTCTCCGGCGGCTTCACCTACTTCGGGAACTACCTCCGCCAGAAATACGGGTTCGACTACGTCTACGCCAACGAGCTCGAGATCGAGGAGGGCAAGCTCACCGGACGCTACGTCGGCGAGATCGTGGACGGGCGTCGCAAGGCCGAACTCCTCCGCCTGCTCTGCCAGTTCGAGGCGATCAACATCGCGCAGTCGGTGGCCGTCGGCGACGGGGCGAACGACCTGCCGATGCTCAACCTCGCAGGTCTCGGAATCGCCTTCCACGCCAAACCCAAGGTCAAGGCCACGGCCCGGCAGTCGATCTCGACGATCGGACTCGACGGAATACTCTATTTCCTCGGACTGAAGGATTCGCGCATCGAGGAATGAGGCGGCGGATGCGGTGGCTCGGGATCGTCGCTGCGGCTGCGGCTGCGGCCGGCTGTTACGACTCCCGCTTCGGGCAGTCCGGGGCGGAGCAGGCGCCGTAGACGCCGACCGAGCACATCGCCGCCCTGCGGGAGCGGTATGCCGGGGAGACGTTCGAGGTGACGGGAGACATCGTCGTCGAGGGCGTAGTTACATCCGACGACACACGAGGCAACTTCTACCGCTCGCTCTGCATCGAGGAACAGGGCGCGGCGATCGAGATCATGACCGGGACGGACCACCTGCACAACGACTATCCGCGGGGCTGCCGCGTCATGCTGCGCCTCAGGCAGCTGGCCGTCGGCGAGAGCCGCGGGGTGCTCCAGGCGGGGCGGATGCCCGCGCCCGGGAGCGGCTACGCCACCGACTACATCGGCTCGCAGGCGGCACTCGACCGGGTATTGGCCCGCTGCGGCGGCGAGGTGAAGGAGCCGGAACCGACGCTGCGGACGATCGGCGGGCTGGAGCCCCGCATGTGCGGCACGCTGGTACGGATCGAGGGGCTGCGCTACGAGCCCGAAGAGCTCACCCCGTCGCAATGGGCCGGGTACAAACGCTTCACCGATGCCGAAGGTCGGGAGATATGCACCTATGTGCGCACCTATGCCGACTTCGCCGAAGGGGAGGTTCCGGTCGGGGCGGTTGCGCTCACGGGGATTCTCCAGCTCGACGGGAAGGAGTACATACTCAAACTGCGCAATGAAAACGACTGCCGACCGATGCCGTAAGGCCGCAAGGAGCGGTGCGTCCGCCCGAAGAGCGGTCGGGGTGCTGGCGGCAGCCGGTATGCTCGCCGCGGCGGGGTGCGACCGGGCCACGGAGCCGCGCCCCCGGGAGGAACAGCCCGTGCGGCACACGATCGCCTACCTCAAATCCCTGTGCGACGGGGCCGAAAGCCGGCTGGTGACCCGCGAGATCACCGTCCGCGGGTTCATCACCGCGAACGACCGCTACGGGGAGTTCTACAAATCCATCGTTCTGGAGGACGAGACGGGCGGAATCACCGTGGCCGTCGATCAGACGGGTACGGCCGCCGAATTTCCCTTCGGGTATGTGGCCACGCTGCACGGCGCGGGGCTGCGGCTCTGCGCCTACGGCGGAAAGGTCGGGATCGGCATCGGCGCCGGAGAGCAGGGAGCCGAGGGGATTCCGGCGGAGGAGACGGGCCGATACCTCACGGTAGAGCCGCCCGGCGAGGAGCGCCACACGGCCCGGACGGTGACCATCGACGGAATCGGGCCCGGGCTTGTCGATACCCGGGTGCGGATCGACGGCGTGCGCTTCGTCGAGAGCGGCGCGACGTGGTGCGACACCGACCCCGAAACGGGGCGGACGGTGACCACCGAGCGGACGATCGTGGACGAGCAGGGCAACACGCTCGCCGTGCGCACGCTCGGGAGCTGCTCCTACGCAAAGGAGCCTCTCCCCGAAGGAAGAGGCTCCCTGTATGGCGTGGTGGACTGCTTCAGCGGCAAATACTCGCTCCGCGTCACCAACCGCGACCTGCTGTTCCCCTAACGCTGCAGCGCCTCCCAAAGCATGTCCTTCAGGCGCGCGATGTTCAACCCCGAAACCGAAGAGATGAAGACCGAGGGAATACCCTCGGGCAGGTGTGCGCGCAGCTCCTCGAGCAGCCCGTCGTCGAGCATGTCGCACTTGGTGACGGCCAGCAGCCGCTCCTTGTCCAGCAGCTCGGGGTTGTACTGCGTCAGCTCGCCCAGCAGGATGTCGTAGTCGCGGCGGATGTCGTCGCTGTCGGCCGGAATCATGAACAGCAGCACGGAGTTGCGCTCGATGTGGCGCAGGAAGCGCGTGCCCAGGCCGCGGCCCTCGTGCGCCCCCTCGATGATGCCGGGGATGTCGGCCATGACGAACGACTTGTGGTCGCGGACCTCGACGATACCGAGGTTCGGCTCCAGCGTCGTGAAGGCGTAGTCGGCGATCTTGGGCTTCGCGGCCGAGACGACCGACAGCAGGGTCGATTTCCCGGCATTGGGGAAGCCGACCAGCCCGACGTCGGCAAGTACCTTCAGTTCGAGGATGAAGGCTCCCTCCTCGCCCTCCTCGCCCGGCTGGGCATAGCGCGGCGTCTGGTTCGTGGCGCTCTTGAAATGCCAGTTGCCCAGGCCGCCCCGGCCGCCCTTGAGCAGCACGAGCCGCTCGCCGTCGGCGGTGACCTCACCGACCGTCTCGGTCGTCGTCGTGCCGTCCTCGAGCTCGACAACCCGCTTGGCCACCGTGCCCAGCGGCACGGGGATGACGATGTCGCGGGCATCCTTGCCCGACGAGCGGGCACCGGATCCGTTCTGTCCGTCCTCGGCGAACTGGTGGCGCTGGTACTTGAGGTGGATCAGCGTCCAGTACTGTCTGTCGCCCTGCAGCACGATGCTGCCGCCCTTGCCGCCGTCGCCGCCGTCGGGACCGCCGAAGGCCACGAACTTCTCGCGCCGGAAATGGGCCGAACCCGCGCCGCCGTGACCCGAGCGGGCGAAAATCTTCACGTAGTCTACGAAATTGGAACCTGCCATAATCTGTTCTTTCTCGCTGCAAAGATAGTGCAAGCGGCGTGCAATCACAAATTTATTTCTCGGCGGAGGAGTCCGGCAAAAGGGAAACGGGCGGAGGATGTCGTCTCCTCCGCCCGCAGCAGGTCGATTGCGCTCCCCGCAGCGCGGTCAGAGCGTCAGCGGCTCATAGGGAAGCCCCCACGCCTCGGCAACCGGGCGGTAGACCACCTTGCCCTCGACGATGTTGAGACCCAGGGCCAGTTCGGGATTCTCCTGCGCGGCGCGGCGCCAGCCCTTGTCGGCCAACTGGATGGCGTAGGGAAGCGTGGCGTTGGTGAGCGCCAGCGTCGAGGTGCGCGGCACGGCGCCCGGAATGTTGGCCACGCAGTAGTGCAGCATGCCATCGACGTAGTAGACCGGATCCTCGTGGGTCGTCGGACGCGAAGTCTCGAAGCAGCCGCCCTGGTCGATGGCCACATCGACCATCACCGTACCCGGGTCCATCTCCTTGAGCATGTCGCGCGTCACGAGCTTCGGGGCCTTGGCGCCCGGAATCAGCACCGAACCGATCACCAGGTCGGCGTGCTTGAGTTCCTGGCGGATGTTGTACTCCGAGGACATGAGCGTCTTGACGTTCTTGGGCATCACGTCGGCCAGATAGGTCAGGCGCTGCAGCGAGATGTCGCAGATCGTCACGTCGGCGCCCGTGCCGGCTGCCGTGCGCGCCGCGGCCGTACCCACGACGCCCGCGCCGATGACGAAGACCTTGGCCGGCTTCACTCCCGGAACGCCGCCGAGCAGCACGCCCTTGCCGCCACGGGGCTTCTCGAGGAAATAGCGCCCCTCCTGTGCCGCCATGCGGCCGGCGACTTCGGACATCGGAATGAGCAGCGGCAGCGAATGGTCGGCCCGCTCGACCGTCTCGTAGGCGCAGCAGATGGCTCCGCTGTCGATCATGGCATGCGTCAGCGGCTCGCTGCTGGCAAAGTGGAAATAGGTGAACACGAGCTGGCCCCGGCGGATGAGCTTGTACTCGGGAGCGATCGGCTCCTTGACCTTGATGATCATCTCGGCCGTGGCATACACATCCTCGATCGTCGGGAGAATCGAGGCGCCGACCGCCGTATAGGCCGCATCCGGGAACCCGCTGTTCTCACCGGCCGTAGCCTGCACATAGACCTTGTGGCCCCGTTTGGTCAGCTCCTGTGCCCCGGCCGGCGTGAGGCCGACGCGGTTCTCGTTGTTCTTGATCTCCTTGGGAATTCCGATAATCATAATGCGGGAAGTTTTTAAAGTTTTAGGTTTTGGCTCCCCAAATTACAAAAATCGCAAGAAACCACAAAGACGATCGACGATTTTTTCACAAAAATCTAAAACCGATACGAAACCGTAACGTAGAACGACCGCGGCCAGGCATGGCTGCAGCGCGAGGCATGGGGTTCGTAGAAAACGGCGTCGCCCGCCGGGATGCGGCGCAGGCGGTTCGACTCGTAGACCGCATAGAGCGTCCGGTCGCCCGTCAGGTTGCGGAGCATCAGTCCGGCCGTGAGGCGCGAGCGGCCGAAATAGAAGGTGCGGAAGAGCGA
>ERZ779922.1355-NODE-1355-length-17379-cov-3.247114_pt1 | contig 17379 bp, 9 predicted proteins | sample MGYA00511544_ERZ779922 | MGnify/ENA primary metagenome ERZ779922 (study PRJEB29588, sample SAMEA2154516) | human gut metagenome | biome: human gut; feature: human-associated habitat; material: faeces | place: Denmark | collected 2008/2010 ... | reverse complement strand
GGATCTTCTCAAAGGAAACTGCCAGATCGCAGCTCAGTTCGGTGACTACATCAAGCAGTACTGCCCTGATGTTAAGCACGTTGTCGTTATCTTCAACCCTGCTGACGTGACAGCCCTCACGGCTCTCATCCACTCAGGCCTCAAGCCTAACCAGCTCACCTCTCTCGCAGCTTTGGACTCTACACGTCTCCAGGAGCAGATCGCGAAGGAGTGCGGTGTTCTTCAGAGCAAGGTTACCGATTGCTACACCTATGGCGGTCACGGCGAGCAGATGGCTGTTTTCGCATCCAAGGCCAAGGTTGACGGCAAGCCTCTCTCTGAGTTCAACATCTCCGAGGAGCGTTGGGCTGCCATCAAGCATGACACGATCCAGGGTGGCTCCAACATCATCAAACTCCGTGGACGCTCTTCGTTCCAGAGCCCTGCCTACCAGGCTGTCAAGATGATCGAGGGTGCTATGGGCGGAGCTCCGTTCAGATGGCCTGCCGGCTGCTATGTCAACTGCGACAAGTGCGGCTTCAAGAATGTGATGATGGCGATGCCAACAGTGATCGACGCCGACGGTGTTCACTACACTGTTCCTGAGGGAACTGCTGTCGAGATGGCCGATCTCCAGAAGTCCTACGAGCATCTCTGCAAGATGCGTGAGGAGATCATCGCCCTCGGTATCGTTCCTGCTGTCGAGAACTGGAAGGAAGACAACGCGAATCTCTAATAAATAGATGATTGATAAGCGCTAAGTAATTAATTAGTAATCTTTTAAGGATTACAGGATGGGATGGCTGAGAGTTTTCTTTTAGCCATCCTTTTTTGTGTCCCGGAGTTTGTGGTGATTATTGCGGTGCGGAATCGTTGGACGCTCTGCGGAAAGTTCGGACAAATTTATATATTTGCATGCACATTAATAATTAGCGGGAATGCGTAGAATCATATTCATTTTGACGGTGGCGGCACTTTGCGCCTCATGTTCGGAACAGTTCAATGCGGCCTATCTGCTTTCCGGTGGCGCCAAGGTGGCCCAGGCGGCCACGTTGTCCGACTCGCAGATACAGGCTTATGTCGGCCAGTACGTCCAGAAACTCGATGCGGAGAACGCCGTGCTTCCGGAGACCAGCCCGTATGTCAAAAGAGTCCGGAGGATGACTGCCGGGATCACATCCGTCAATGGGATTCCTCTGAATTTCAAGGTCTACAAGACGAACGAAGTCAATGCTTTCTCCTGCGCTGACGGAAGCGTGAGGATCTATTCGGGACTTCTGGAAGCGATGACAGACGATGAGGCTTTGGGTGTTGTAGGGCATGAGATCGGCCATGTGGCTCTGAAGCATTCCAAGATGCAGTTCAAGCAGGCTCTCATGACTTCGGCCTTGAGGGATGCTGTTGTCTCCACCGGCGGGGCTGTCGCGGTCCTCACCGCATCGCAGCTCGGGGATCTCGGAGAGGCCTTGATGAGCGCCAGCTTCTCAAGGAAGCAGGAGTGTGCGGCTGATGACTATGGGTATGATTTCCTCAAGAGTCTCGGCAAGAATCCTTGGGCGATGGCCATGGCCTTTGAGGAATTGCAGAAGTTGTCCGGCGGTGACTCCGCCTCCGGCACACAGGCGGCTGCCGGCTCATCTGTCGGACAGTTGTTCTCCACGCATCCGGCCACGGCTGACAGAATCTCAAGAATGGCGTCGAAAGCCACCAAGGATGGGTATAAGCGACCTTCCAAATAAGAGATTGTCTTGAAAGACAGCCATAGGACTACCTGTTCTTGTCCATGATGGTGAATCCTACGGACAGCATGTTTCCGGACTCATCCACCACAGTGACGGTGTGCTTCCCCGGTGACGGCGTGAGTGTCATCTGGTGAATCAGCTGTGTTTCCCCGACATATTCATTGTCAAGGTGCCAGAAGACTGTTGCCATAGGGTTCCTGTGGGCGAGGTTGAAGGTTATTCCCTTGATGGAGCCGTCCAGCTGGCGCGGGATGTAGATGTCCGCGCCGTTCTCCGGATAGATGAATCCCATCGGAGTGTCTCCGTTCACTTTGTTCCTTGCCAGGACGGGGGAATATTCGGGGTGGTGCTGCTTGTAGTACCATTCCATCGAAGGCGGCAGCACGAAGACCGCCTCCCCGTCAATCATCTTATGATAAGGGCAGGCCTCGCTTCGGACCGCTTTCCGTGGCAGTATGAGGGTGTCGAGATGGCTACAGTTGGCGTTTTTCAGGCATCCCGACTCATGGCAGACTTCCGCTGTGATGTAGTCGCCGTAGACCGGCTCCTTGAACCAACCGTTCCTTGAATATTCATTGTCAGAATTTGTTGAAGGAAGAAGATTGAATATGTCGAACATGACCGGGCCGGCTGTCCTGGCTCCCGTGAGTCCGGGAACTCCTTGGCCTTGAGCGTTCCCGACCCAGACTCCGACAGCGTGGTCGGCTGTCACTCCGACGGCCCAAGCGTCCCGGAAACCGTAGCTGGTTCCTGTCTTCCAAGCCACCTTCCTCACAGACCGTATCAGCCGCCAGTCGATCTCGTCGGGTCTGTTGACCTCTTTCAGCGCGTCGAATGTCCACCACAGGGCGCACTTGTCGTTCAGAGGGAACCCTTGAAGCCTGTCTCCCTTCCCGTTATGTAAAGTGTCCGGTCTTTGATAGGACTCGGACATCTTTGTATATAATGAGGTTACTTCTCCCAATGTCCCTTCCGCGCCTCCAAGGATCAGCGACAGCCCGTAGTGTGAGGCGCTTTCCTTCAGGGTACTCATCCCGCATCTGCGCAGTGTGCCAAGGAATTTCGGCACGCCGAATTTTCTGAGCATGTGCACGGAAGGCACATTCAGTGAGCGCGCGAGGGCTTCCGAAGCAGGAACGGCTCCGTTGAACTGGCGGTTGAAATTCTGCGGAGAGAATCCGTTCAGGTTGATGGGGACATCCGGCAGCAGGGTGTTGGGCAGGATCTCGCCTTCCTGAAGAGCCGCGCAGTAGAGGACGGGCTTCAGTATGCTGCCTGTGCTTCTTGGCGACCGGATGATGTCCACCTCGCTTCCCGGGCGTTTGCGCTGAGGATTGGCGTTGCCGATGTAGGCAAGCACCTCGCCTGTGTGGACATCCTCGACGATGGCGGCCAGATCATTGGCTCCGTTTGATGTAAAGTCATTGTTCCATTGGTCCGCTATCTCCTGGACGTGCCTTTGCAAGTGAATGTCGATAGTCGTACGTATCCTTTTCCCCGGCGATGTCTTCCAGTAGTATTCTGTCAGATGGTGGGCGTCCTGCGGAAGCGCCAGAGGCTCCGTCGGCAGCGGCTCGTCGCAGGCCAGGGCGTAGTCGAGGGAGTCCAGACTGCCTCTCTTGTAGAGTGTTGCCAGAAGCCGGTTGCGTTTCTCCAGCAGCCTTGTCCTGTTCTTGCCGGGATGAATCTCGGCGGGAGCGTTCGGTAGCACAGCCAATGTCGCGGCCTCTCCCCATGTCAGTTCGTCAGGAGGCCTTCCGAAGTACCTCCAGGAGGCCGCTTCCAGCCCGACGACATTGCCCCCGAAAGGTGCGTGGGACGCGTACATGCCGAGAATCTCCTCTTTGCTGCATCGCAGTTCCAGCCTGGTGGCCAGAATGGCCTCGATGATTTTCTGTCCGAGATTCCTTTCGCGGCCTCTGGACATCCTTATCACCTGCATCGTGATCGTGCTGCCCCCGCTGGTCACCTGTCCGGCTTTCATGTTGCCGACCGCGGCACGCAGGATGGAGACAGGGTTGACTCCCGGGTGAAGGTTGAACCACCTGTCCTCGAATTGGACGATGGCTGTCTGGAACTTTTGAGGCACGGTGTCGGACGGAGGGAACCTCCATTGGCCGTCCCGTGCTATCCTCGCTCCAAGAAGCTCTCCGTTTCTGTCAGTGACAACCGTTGAATAGGTAGTCCCTTCGAAGATGTCCTTTGGCAGACAGAAGATGTAGCCTATTAAAAGAGGCAGGCATATCATGATGATAGCCTGTCTCTTGGTGATTCTTTTCAATTTGCCGGCCAACTTGGAGAGCAACCCTTCGCTCATGGCCTATTCAGTGACTTTCGCCGTGCCTGAGGCGGTGTTGGCGACAATGTGCGGATCGTACATCGCCTCGCATTTTATCGCCGGAAGGGTGAACTCGCCAAGGTAGGATGCATGCATCTTCATCCTGAAAGTCTTGCTTGAACCCTTCGGAAGGTCGAAGAACCAGATCACACGGTCGTCCCTGATGTCTTTGTAGGTGAACGAGGCCTTTGAGGCACCTTGTCCGAGAAGCCTGTCGTTGATGATTTCCCATCCGGATGGAATCGCCTCTGTAAGAGCCAGGTTTGTGTAGTCTTTGGCTCCGCTGGTGTTGCCTACCGTGATGGTGACATTGAAGTCGGTTCCTTGCTGGATCTTCTCAGGTGTCAGTGTCTTGCCGGAAAGCGAGCTGTAGGCCACGCTCAGGCTAAGCCCGTTGGATCTCGCCTCCACCCTGCTTCCTGGCTCAGGAATCACGGATGTCACCAATGTGGCGTAGAGCAGGCCGTTCATCTTGTTGGTGATGTCGATGCTGCCGCATTCGGTGTCCACGGTAGCCATCCCTATGGACTTGGCACTCTTTACGCTGGCGGTCTTGTCACCTTGACGGACTTCGGCGGCGATGTTGTCTGAGCCGACTTTAGCCGCCAGTTTCTTCAGCGCGTTGGTCGTGAAAGCCAGTTCCTGCGTCGAGTACCAACCTCCGGAGATCGCGTCGGCGACTTCCTGGGCGACATCCATGGCTTCCGGTATGGCGTCGGTAAGGACCATGGACTCAATGGCGATGGCCTTGTCCCTGACCGGCGAGCCGAATGTACTGTTGGCCTGGGCATATTCAGAGAAGTCTGTCCTCAGACCTTCAATGATCTCTTTGGCCACGGTTTTCTTGCCGGTGATGGCATAGGTCGAGGCAAGCATCCATGCCGCCTGCGTGGAGAGGCTCTCGCTTTCCTTGAGCCTGTTCATGGCTCCGCTCTCCGCCTCGCCGTTTAGAGCCAGCGTGTAGAGCCTGTAGGCCTGCTCAAGGTCGCCAAGCGCTGTGTTCGTGGTGTTGCGGTAGTCCTGCACGTTCTTCTTCTGGAATCTGGACCAACTGGCAAGTACGCCTTTGCTGACAGAGAATCCATTCTCGAGAGCGGCTATCATGAACTGTCCCGCCATCGAGCTTACCCAGCCGTTCGCGTCAGTACCTCCCGGCCAGTAGGTGAATCCGCCGCCGCCCAACTGTCTCTGGTAGAGAGACTGGAGCAGCTCAGGGATCATCTTGTCGATTTCCTGCCGCTTGTCCTCAGAAAGCATGTCCTTGATCGCCAGCAGACTTATTCCTCTGGATGCGATCTGCTCGGTGCAGCTGTAGTCGTAGCCCTTGAGGAATGTGAATATTCCTCCGCAGTCCACAGCCGGGAATCCGGTGAATTCCAAGGTCGCCCATTGCTCGTCGCCGGAAGTGAACGGCTTGAACCCGAAATGTTTAGTCCCGTCCTTCGGGATGACAGCCCTTTCCACGGAGACGATCGGAGGATTCGGTGTCCTTACTTGGATAGTGATCCTGTCCTTGGCCTTGTGGCCTTTGGAGGCCGCGGTGATGTTGACGGTCGCGACACCGGTTCCGGTCGCCTCAAGGTTGAATCTGACCAGTTTGTCCCCTGGCTCGCTGAACGTGACAACCGCCCTGGAATCGCCGTTGATTCTCAGCGGTCCGTCAACGGTCACAGTGACCTCGGCGTCCTTCACCTCGTTCTCAAGCGCGAAGACGTTGACCGGCATAGAGACTTTCTCACCTGTGCCGAGGACTCTTGGAAGAGTCGGCAGAACCATAAGCGGCGATCTTACCGTGACGGTCTTTTCCGCGTTGCCGTAGGCTCCGGAGCGACCTGCCACAAGCATCACCTTCACGCTGCCTACGTACATAGGAAGCTTGATCTTGTGTGTGGCTGTGCCGCTTTGAAGCGAGAACGGACCGATGTATCTCACGACAGCGTTGAACCTGTTGTCCTTTTTGGCTCCCACAATCATGCTCTCGTCACCTCCGATGCTGAACATCGGCGAGAACCTTCCGCTGTAGGCTCCTATGACATCGTCATACAGATCCCAGGTGCTGACACCAAGGGCTTCCCGAGCGTACATGGCGTTCCACGGATCCGGGGTCTTGTAGCCCGTTATGTCAAGCAGTCCTTCGTCCACAACCGCCAGCGTGTAGGTCATCGGCTTGCCGTTCTTCTCCTTGACCTTGACCGTGAATTCCTCCTCAGGGCGCAGTACATCAGGCATGTTGATGACAGGCTCAAGATGGGAAGCCTTGTCGTTGACCAGGATAGGGCGCACGCCGTAGAGCCTGATAGGGAGATCGTTGTCGCCTCTCTCGTGTGGCTGGATCAGAGTGACATGCACATAGAAGTTAGGCGCCATCTCAGGCGTGATCTTGAATGAATATGTCGCGTCGTCCTCGCCGGAGACCTTCACCCATTTCCTTGAGATGACTTTTCTTGAGTTCTCAAGGGAGACGAGCGCCTGTCCTTTGGACACGGCAGGAATGTACACGGTGGCGTTCTCTCCGACATTGTAGGATTCCTTGTCGGTGGAGAAAGACAGCATTGTCAGGGCGTCAGGATCTGTCTTCGAGGATCTTCCTCTGTACGATGGCCAGTCAATGTAGACTATGCCTCCCGATGTGTGGCCGCTTCCCGTGTCGGTGACCAGCACGAGGTACCGTCCCCAATCCGGGTAGTCAACTCTGAGCGGAATGGTGCTGTCCCCGTGTCCGGATTTGATCGTGCCGGAAGAGATGATGTCGGCGGACGGACTGTTCATGTAGGTGTAGAGGCTCTCGTCGCGTGTCTCCCACCACCAGCTCCATTTCATCTTGTAGACCGTGTACTTCAGATTGCGTCCGGAAAGCCTGTTGCCGTTTTTGTCCACAACGGCAACGTCAACCTTGTAGTCCTTGTCGGTCTCAAGGTACATTCCTTTGTCCTCTCTCGGCAGCCTTACTCCGACGTAGGCGGAATATGGCGAGAACGGAACCGTCATTGTGTTGAAGCTGACATCGCCGCCTTGTTCCTCGACGGTGGTCAGGATGTCGGCGCGCAGCATTCCGGGAGCATAGTTGGCCGTAGGCATGCTGACGTTCACGTTTGCCTGCCCGTTGAAGTCAAGCCTTGTGCTGAACAGTTGATGCTCGCTTGTCGTGAAATCCGACAGCGGGCAGGAGAAAGAGTAGCCTTCGAATCCTTTGAAGGTCGAGGAACCGCTCCTCAGCGTCATGCTTACACTCGCCGACAGACCGGATGCCGGAGGGCCGGTGAGCCAGTTGGACGATACCCCCATCGGTACCGAACGACCTCCGTCGATGACATTATCTTTTAGTTCAAGGTTGATTTTTAATCTGTTAGGTTTGATGCTTTCGACCATCAGCGCTTTATGGAATGTCGCTCCTCCGATCGAGAAGTAGGCATGCCATGTCCCGGTCGGATCATCCGGCTTGGTCTGGATCGTGAAGGCGTAGAATCCGTTCTTGCCGCTGCTGTTGATCTGTTTCGTGTAGAACTGTCCTGTCGGGGTGTAAAGCTCCATGATGGTCGGATGGGTGTCCAGGATGGTGTTCTCCCTGTCCTCAAGGATCAAGGTGACATGCAGGGTGTCTCCCGGCCTCCAGACACCGCGTTCCCCATAGATGAAGGCCTTGAGACCCTTTTCCAGTGTCTTTCCTCCGACATCGAAACGGCTAAGGGAATTCTGGTCACCTTCCGTCACCTTAAGGTAGCTTGTCGATTCGCCCCTCTTGGCGACAATCACGAATGGCTTTCCCGAGAGTGAGATCTCTGCCATTCCGTCAGTCCCGGTCTTGGCATAGCCGATCTCCTTCAGCTGGTAGCTGTAGACGTAGAGTTCGGCGTTGAACACCGGATCCGTGGAGATGATGTCGCTCACGCTGACCCAGATCCTGTCCCTTCCGGAGTACTTGGCGATCACGCCGAGATTGGAAGTGAGAAGATTGATGTCCGGGAATCTTTCGGATGACATGTAGTACGAAGGCTTCATAGGGTTGTCCCTGTCTTCCCAATTGTACTTGTCCCAGTCGAAGAGGCTCTCGTAGTAGTAAGGGTATGGCTTGTCCCATTCAGCGTCATCCTCCTCAGTGATACCCTCGGAGGAGATGTTGACCATCTTGTTGGACGGCATGCCTCCCTTGAAGGAATCCTTCTTGCCGTAGAGTGAATATTCCTGCTTGAATGACAGCTTTATACGGTAGATCGCTCCAGGCTCTTGCCTGAACAGCCCGGAAAGATCCACCGCGTAGTCCTGCCATTTGTGCAGATCCTTTGAAGGATCCGAGTCCAGTCGCATGCACCTTTTGTAGACAAGTCTTCCGCAGCGTCGCAGAGAGTTGTCGCCAGAGATGCTGTTTTCCTGCAGGAACGTGAGGACATTGTCTTCGTAGATTTGTATTACTCTGATGTCCACCGCGTTGAGATTGACGGCTCTGAACGGGAGGATCAGCTCCTTGGAGTCCGGCAATATGTTCCCGGTGATCGGAATCTCCACGGCCGGCTTGTCCTCTGTGGCCGAGAAAGACTTTGAATAATCCTGGCCGAGCCTTGCTCCGTCATGGCTTTTGACCGCATTGGAGACCGTGAGTCTGATCGGGCCGTCCTCCGGATTGTCATAGAAGATTTTGACATGGGCGTTCTCCGACTGGACGTAGCTGCGTCCAACACCATTCAGCGTGAACAGGCCTGAGTTGTCAGAAACGTCGTCCAACGCCTCTGTGAAGTAGATGTCAATGTAAGGATCGCTGGCCTCGACCATTTCCGCGCTGAGAACCTTGAAATCATTCATGGCCGGAATCGTGATCTCCAGCTTAGAATCTGTCACGAATCCTGTGTCCCCTGGTTTGAGGTGTACTTTAAGTGTCCTGTCCTTTGCCCCTCTCGGGAGTCCGATTATCTCGAAGTGATAGCCCAGGGGAGCCGTGCCTGCCGTGACATTGATCTCCGCGCCCTTGTCCGGGTAGTCATATTCAATCATCTTCTGGACTTTTTCGAGCGGAAGCTCCTCTGTAAGAGAGATTCTGCCTTCGATGCTGGCCTTGTCCGGAGACGCCGCCGTGATGGTCATCTCGCTCATCGAGAGCACAGCCTCCTTGATCGCGACCAGGAATCTGAAAGTGAACTTCTTGAACTTCCTGTCGCCGACTTTCTGGATTCTGTCCAGACGCAGCTTTCCGGTGTAGGCCTGGCCAGGCTTCAGCGCTCCGGCTTCCGGGATGAATTCGATCGTGCTGTGCGACAGCCATCTGGAAGTACCTTTTACGGAAGGCGTAAAAGTGAGGATCCCGTCTTTCAGGTCGGCTCCCGGTGTGGCGTCAGCGATGTCGGACGCCAGTTCCACCCTGATGGTCGACTTGTCTGTGATGACGCCGCCGGTGTAGGCTTTGATGAAAGTCGCGAATTCGGTACTTTGGCCTTTGCTCTTGCCGAAACGGCTGCATGAAGGCGCCGCGCAGATAAGTGTAGCTGCTGCAAGTACGACTAGAATCTTTTTTGTAGAGAATATTGTGTTCATACCTTTATTAATATAGCAAGATAGGTTTGTCTTCCTGCACCCATAATGTCAAATATAAGAATATATTTTTGTATATCGATAAAGTAGTGACATAAATTCAACTTTCGTGACAAATTGTCAGCCTCGGCGCCGATGGCACATCCTTTGATTTTGGATGGGTGTCTCCGGGATTCCGGAGAGGAGTGTAAAAATTGATTAAAAACATTAATATCATGATTAAACCATTGGCAGACAGAGTCTTGGTAGAGCCTAAGGAGGCTGAGACAAAGACGGCTTCAGGTCTTTATATTCCTGACACAGCAAAAGAAAAACCTCAGGAGGGCAAGGTGATCGCCGCCGGTCCCGGAAAGAAGGACGAACCTATGGAGGTTAAGGTTGGTGACGAGGTTCTCTATGGCAAGTACGCCGGCACCGAGGTTACGGTTGAAGGAAAGAAATATCTTATTGTAAAGCAGTCAGACATTCTGGCTATTCTGTAATTTTAGGAGGAAATCATTATGGCAAAGGAAATAAAATTCGATGTTGATGTCCGCTCAAAGATGAAGGAAGGAGCAGACGCTCTTGCGGACGCGGTTAAGGTCACTCTTGGTCCTAAAGGACGTAATGTAGTCATTGACAAGAAGTTCGGTGCACCACAGATTACCAAGGACGGTGTTACTGTCGCAAAGGAAGTGGAACTGAAGGACAGATTCGCCAACATGGGTGCGCAGATGGTCAAGGAAGTCGCTTCCAAGACCAATGAACAGGCCGGTGACGGTACTACTACCGCTACTGTCCTCGCACAGGCCATCATCAATGTCGGTTTGAAGAATGTGACCGCAGGTGCAAGCCCGCTGGACCTCAAGAAAGGTATCGACAAGGCGGTTGCGACCGTAGTTGCTGAACTTAAGGCCCACAGCCAGGAGGTCGGTGACGACTACTCCAAGGTAGAGCAGGTAGGTACCGTTTCTGCCAACAATGATGCTACCATCGGCAAACTGATTGCTGATGCCATGTCCAAAGTAAAGAAAGACGGCGTCATCACTGTTGAGGAAGCAAAAGGTACTGAGACCGAGGTCAAGGTCGTAGAAGGTATGCAGTTCGACAGAGGTTATGTTTCACCATATTTCACGACCAATTCAGATAAGATGGCGGCAGAACTTGACAGCCCTTACATCCTTATCACTGACAAGAAGATTTCTTCAATGAAGGATCTGCTTCCTATTCTCGAGCCTATCGCAAGAGACGGCAAGTCACTTCTTATCATTGCGGAAGATGTTGATGGTGAGGCTCTTACTACATTGGTAGTGAACAGGCTCCGTGGTACTATCAAAGTTGCTGCTGTCAAAGCTCCTGGATTCGGCGACCGTCGTAAGGAGATGCTTCAGGATATCGCTATTCTTACAGGCGGTAAGGTAATCTCAGAGGAGCTTGGATATGAGCTCAAGGATGCTACTCTTGATGACCTTGGACGTGCAAAGAGTGCTAAGATCACAAAGGAGAACACAGTTATCGTTGATGGTATGGGCGCTAAGGAAGACATCGCAGGTCGTGTAAATGTCATCAAGGCTCAGCTTGAGGAGACAACATCAGAGTTTGATAAAGAGAAGCTTCAGGAGAGACTCGCAAAGCTTGCCGGTGGAGTTGCAGTTATCAGAGTCGGCGCAGCTACAGAGACAGAGATGAAGGAAGCTAAGCTCCGTATGGAGGATGCCCTTAATGCCACAAGAGCTGCAGTTGAAGAGGGAATCATCTCAGGTGGTGGTTCAGCATACATCCACGCTGCAAAGAAGGTTGCAGAGCTTGTAAAGGATCTTGAGGGCGATGAGAAGACAGGCGCTAAGGTAGTTCTCAAGGCTATGGAGGCTCCACTGTTCCACATCGCAGCCAATGCAGGACTTGAGGGATCAGTCATCATCAACAAGATCAAAGAGTCTGAGGTTGGTGTGGGCTTTGATGCATACAATGAGACATATGTCAACATGATTGAGGCAGGAATCATTGATCCTGTTAAGGTTACAAGAAGTGCACTTCAGAACGCTACATCAGTTGCTTCAACAATGCTCACAACAGAGTCAGTTGTAGCTGATATCAAGGAAGACGCTCCAGCAATGCCAGCAGGCGGAGCAGGAATGGGCGGCGGAATGGGCTTCTAAGGAATAGAGTCAGACACGATTTCGCAGTAAAATACAAAGACTAAGATAAAAAAGGATCACATCATTCGTAATCGGGTGATGTGTTTCTTTTTTTATGTAGGTTAATTGACACTAACCGGCATGTGTGAGATAATCAGAACAGATATTTTTCGACTAAGGGAAAGTATGGGTTACAAAAAAGTTATAAATGAAAGGCAGGAAGAGATGGGAGAAGATAACAACAGCTTTGGCGGCTATCAGCCAACAGAAGACAACAGACAGGCGGGACAGCAGAATCCATATGCCGGTGCACCTCAGTATGGACAGAACGACCAGAACTATGGTCAGTCAGACGGCCAGTATGGACAGAATTATGGCCAGCCAGGTGGCCAGTACGGACAGGGATATGGTCAGTATGGTCAGGGCTACGGACAGCCGGGAGATCCATACGGACAGAATTATGCTAACCAGGACATGAATATGGGCGGAGGTCCGGCATATCCACAGAATAATATGCAGCCACAGGAGAGCAAAGGCGTATCCATAGCATCTATGGTGCTTGGTATCTTTTCTCTTACATTTGGATGTTGTATCACATATGTGGGAATTGCCACAGCCATTGCGGGACTGATAACAGGTATCATAAGTCTTAAGGATAAGAAGCCTGGCAAGGGAATGGCTATCGCAGGTATTATAATGAGCGCAATAGCACTTGTGTTCCTGGTGTTCTGTATTATCCTGGTTCTTACATCGGACACATATCAGGATATGGTGGACGAAATACTCAGACAGATACAGTCAGGAAGCTATTAAAAATGTAATAAATTGAATAAAGAGAAGTGATCGAGAGGCCGCCGGATTTCGGGCGGCCTCTTGTTATGTGCACCAAGCTGATAATATTTGAACGTTTAATACTGTGTGGGTGATTGAATCTAAAGGTGGATTAGTGTTATTATTATGGAAGTGCGTAGAAGGTATCAGAAAGGAGGTCCTGTATTATGGAGAGTGATTATATTATTGAAGATACAGACATCAGGCGTCTTATTGTGAAAGCGGTAGAGGCGAGAGAAATGGCATATGCCAGGTACTCACAGTTTAAGGTTGGGGCAGCACTCCTGGCTGGCCGGGAGAATTCTTCGGATGCAGATGAAGTCGTTGGCAGAGAGACAGACAGCCGCGATAGAAATGCGAATGAATACAGAGTGTTCACGGGCTGTAATATAGAAAATTCCTCGTATGGTGCAACTGTATGCGCAGAACGTGCAGCGGTGTGTAATGCAGTGAGTAGTGGCTATAAAGATTTCAAAGCGATTGCTATTGTCGGTGGCCTGAATAGTACAGGGATAAATGGAATAACATATCCATGTGGGATATGCAGACAGGTGCTCTCGGAATTTTCTGCGGATATGTATGTTATCGCAGCACATTCAGAGGATGATTACGACATGAGAAGATTGTCAGAGTTTCTTCCGGCTTCGTTTGGTGCCGGACAGATGGAATAGTGAGCGTTGAAAATTTATATAGAAGGAGAATATGAATTGGGAAATATCAAAGATTTAAAGGCTTACAGAATAGTTGAGGAGAAGGATCTACCGGAGGTACATGGCAAGGGATATGTGCTGGAGCATATAAAGACAAAGGCAAGGGTCCTCATCATTGAGAATGACGATGTGAATAAGGTATTCAATATAGGCTTCAGGACACCTCCATATGATGATTCAGGAATACCTCATATAATTGAGCACTCAGTGCTTTGTGGTTCAAAGAAATATCCGGTAAAGGATCCATTTGTTGAGCTGGCAAAAGGTTCTCTGAACACCTTCCTAAACGCCATGACTTATTCAGACAAGACGGTATATCCTATAGCGAGCTTCAATCAGAAGGACTTTGAGAACATCATGAGTGTGTATCTGGATGCAGTGTTCTATCCGGATATCTATATACATGATGAGATCATGAAGCAGGAGGGCTGGCACTACGAGCTTGACTCTATGGACGGAGACCTGAAGTACAACGGAGTTGTGTATAATGAGATGAAGGGCGTGTACTCAAGTCCTGAGTCGATTATGTACAGAGAGATAGAGTCATCACTCATGCCGGACACTCCATATGGCAATGATTCAGGCGGTGATCCGGTATCCATACCTACACTCACCCTTGAGAGATTCAGAGATTTCCACAGGACATATTATCATCCATCGAACAGTTATATTTATCTGTATGGTGACTGTGATATGGCGAAGGAGCTGGAATTTATAGATGAGGAGTATCTGTCACATTACGATTACAAGGAGATAGATTCAGCGATCCCTCTTCAGAAGCCATTTGACGAGATGAAGGATATCACTAAGGAGTACTCCATAGCTGATACTGATCCAGAGGAGAACAATTCCATACTCACATACAGCAAGATAACAGGGCTCAGCACCGAAAAGAAGAAGGTTACAGCCCTTGAAATACTTGAGTACGTGCTCATGGATGCGCCGGGAGCTGTCCTGAAGAAAGCTCTGACTGATGCGGGTATAGGCGAGGAGGTCTACAGCTCATTTGACAATGGCTGTCAGCAGACCACATTCTCTATCATAGCAAGAGGCGCGGATAAGAACGATAAGGACAGATTCATAAAGATAATAGATGATACATTTGAAGAACTCAGCCATGGTATAGATAAGGATGCGGTTGAGGCTGCAATCAACAAGTTTGAGTTCAAGCACAAGGAGGCCAATTTTGGAAGGTTTCCTAAGGGACTTATGTACGGACTGGATGCATTTAACAGCTGGCTGTATGACGATACCAAGGCACTCATGTTTTTTGAGATGAATGATGTGTATAAGGAGCTGAGAGAGGATCTTCAGAATGGATACTTTGAGCAGCTTATAAAGGAATGTTTCATTGATAATACATTTGGCCTGTATCTCACCATGAACCCTAAGAAGGGTCTTGACCAGGAGAATGAGAAGAAGATCGCTGATGAGCTTGCGGCATACAAGGCTACGCTCAGCCGTGAGGAGCTTGAGAAGATTGTGGAGGATACAAAGGCGCTCAAGGAGTATCAGGCGACTCCTTCATCCGCAGAGGATCTTGCCAAGGTTCCGCTTCTGGCGATAGATGACATTGACAAAGAGGCTGAGAAGCTCAAGAATGTTGAGTCTGAGATCGGCGGACTTCCGGTTGTAAGCCACGATATATTTACAAACGGTATAGGATATCTGAGGTTCTATTTCAATATAAATGATATAGATAATGACCTTGTGCCATATCTTGCTGTGCTGTCATGCCTGTTTAAATATATTGACACAGAGAAGCATACCTATGGACAGCTTTCAAATGAGATAGACAGTAATATAGGTGGAATAGAATTTGATATGGTTGGATATGCCAGTGACACGGATATCAAGAAGTTCTTTTACGTGTCAATGAAGGCACTCTATGAGAAGCTTCCATATGCCGTTGAACTGATGAAGGAGATTATGTTCTCATCTAAGATCGATGACAGGAAGAGACTGAAGGAGCTCCTGACGGAGGAGAAGTCCAGCATGAAGAATGGCATGGCTGCATCGGGACATGTGACCGCATACACCAGAGCCATGTCCTATATAGATGAGGGAGCAAGATTCACGGATGAGACCTGTGGAATCGCTTATTATGAATTCCTGTGTGACATAGTGGATCACTTCGATGAGAAGTACGATGACTTCATTGAGAAGCTTCAGTATGCCCTTGCAGAGGTACTCAGAAAGGGGGCACTTACGGTTTCATATACAGGAAATGAGGACGTGACAGATCTGCTTGAGGAATCATTTGCGGACTTTGGCATGGCACTCTCTACAAGACCTGCACATAAGGATGTGAAGCCTTTTGAGAAGGATCTCAAGAATGAGGGCTTCAAGACAGCCAGCCAGGTTCAGTATGTTGCCATAGCGGGTAATTTTGAGGATGCGGGATACAAGTACGACAGCTCACTGAGCGTTCTCAAAATCATATTCTCATATGGTTATCTGTGGGAAAATGTCCGTGTGAAGGGCGGCGCATATGGTGCCATGTGCTCATTCCTCAGGAATGGAACCTGCTATATGAGCTCATACAGAGATCCAAACCTCATGGAGACATATGACATATTCAAGAATGCATATAAGTTCGTGGAGAACTTTGAGTGCTCAGACAGAGATATGACCAAGTATATCATTGGAACCATGGCTCAGATAGATGCACCGACGACTCCTGTTGCGGAGGGTATAAGCCATATGGCGAGATACTTTATGGGAGTTACAGATGAACAGATCCAGAGAGAGCGTGATAAGATCCTCTCCACCGACAGAGATGCCATCAGAGCCCTTGCACCACTTGTGAAGGCTGTTACGGATTCAGGAATCATCTGCGCCATCGGCGGAGAGAGCAAGATAGAGGAGAATAAGGACAACTTCAAGGATGTACTTGCGATTTTCTAGGTATAGCCGACAGTCGATATAATGAGCGCAAGTGAGTGGGCGTGCTTGCATGACTTGCGAGCGGCGAATTAGGGTCATGACATAGTAAAGCTAGATGCGTATGCGTAGGTTAGCCTGCGCATGCAGGATGAAGGAGATATATGAATAAAGAATACAAATCAGGCTTCGTGTCCATCATAGGCAGACCAAACGTTGGAAAGTCGACACTTATGAACAGACTGATAGGACAGAAGATAGCGATAACAAGCAACAAGGCGCAGACCACGAGAAACAGGATACAGACCGTGTATACCAGCGATAAGGGACAGATTATCTTCCTGGACACACCGGGAATAAACAGGGCGAAGAACAAGCTTGGAGAGTACATGCTCAAGGTTGCTGAGAGTACGCTGGATGAGGTCGATGTGGTTCTCTGGATAGTTGAGGCCACAACATTTATCGGTGCAGGAGAGCGGTATATCATAGAACAGCTCCAGCATGTAAAGACACCTATAATTGTGGTTGTGAACAAGATAGACAACGTGGAGGAGAGCAAGGTATTTGAGGCGATAAATACCTATAAAGATGCCTGTGACTTTGCGGAAATAGTTCCTGTGTCGGCATTAAAGGGCAAGAACACAGATGAGCTCATAGATACCATTATGAAGTATCTTCCGTATGGACCACAGTATTATGATGAGGACACGATCACTGACCAGCCGGAGAGACAGATAGTTGCCGAACTCATCAGGGAGCAGGCGCTCCGTCAGCTTGATAAAGAGGTTCCCCATGGTATTGCAGTTGTGATTGATTCCATGAAAGAGAGACCGGATGGCAGCCTGATCGATATCGATGCGACAATCATATGTGAGAGGGACTCCCACAAGGGAATCATCATAGGAAAGCAGGGCGTCATGCTGAAGAAGATCGGTACTCATGCGAGATATGGAATAGAGAGACTTCTTGACACCAAGGTCAATCTGAAGCTTTGGGTAAAGGTCAAGAAGGACTGGAGAGATACAGATACATTGCTAAGGAACTTTGGGTTTAGAGACGAGTAGTGTGTGCAAACAGGATCGGTAAATGTGCAGTTGCTGCGGGCAGTGCATAGTTTGCCGATCTTGTCATGTTAAATTTGTTATGGAGGTGGATATACAATTGAGAGAAGAAGTAACATTGCATGGAATTGTACTGTCCAGCAGCCTCCAGAGCGAATATGACAGGAGAATGGTGGTCCTCACCAAAGAACGGGGCAG
>ERZ779922.1345-NODE-1345-length-17481-cov-9.541719_pt1 | contig 17481 bp, 15 predicted proteins | sample MGYA00511544_ERZ779922 | MGnify/ENA primary metagenome ERZ779922 (study PRJEB29588, sample SAMEA2154516) | human gut metagenome | biome: human gut; feature: human-associated habitat; material: faeces | place: Denmark | collected 2008/2010 ... | reverse complement strand
TTTCTTTTACCTATCAGGAATCATTACAAAATGGCGGACTGCGCGATGTTGATTTAACAATCAACAAAGGTGAGTGTGTGCTGTTGTGTGGGCGAAGTGGCTGTGGAAAAACCACACTCTTAAAAATTATCTCTAAGCAGATTTCTGTTAACTCCCTTATCAATGATAGTTCATCTATATTTTATGGAAACCAGGATGCATTATTAAAAAAAGACCTTACCATTATTCAACAATTTGAATTAATAGAATCTATATATAATAGAGAGCATGATCAAACTACAATAGATGAATTATTCAACAATTTAAACATTAAAGCCAGCTTATCACAGAAATATGACTCTTGTTCCTTAGGTGAAAAGAAGAGAATAATGATAGCCTTAAGTGTTTATTCTAATAGTCCTTGTATTATATTAGATGAACCTTTATCTTCTGTAGATTATGAAGATAAGCATTCAATCATGAAGTTATTAAAAGAATATAGTCATGATCGTGTTATTATTCTCACTATTCATGATGAAGAATTTGATGATTATTTAGATATCAAGTATTTAATTGAGAATCTTCAATTTACTCGTATCAAAGATAAAGAAATTAATGGCGAACCACTCTCAATGACACAGGAGTTTACCCCTAAAAGAATTGCACATGTAAAAAGCAAAAAAGAAAAGTTTAGCATCCTCTTATATGCTTTGTTGTGTTTAGTTATTATCAATATGACTTTATATTCTGGTATAGAGTTATATATGACAAACAAGAATACAGCATCTATGATGGATAACTTAACTAGTAAAATTATCTATACAGGAAAAGAATACATTACAAGAAATGAATTACCTTCTGGTTATAGATTCATGGAATATGATCAAGGATATTCTATGACTCCTCAAGAAATCCAATCCATTCAATCTATCAAAGGAGTTAAAAGCATAACAAGCTATTATCAGTTCCCAACTCGTGATTATGATACAAGAAATGATGAGGATGATAATTTAATTGCATATATGTCAGTCAAGGGAAGAGAATATTCTACTGATGATAATGTTGTTGTATCAAGCTATATAAAAGGTCAGTTTGGTAATAAAAACAAAAATTATATAAGCGAAGGTCTTATGAAAACATTAGAATTGACCGATTCAGATTTTCCTGTAACCATGAAAATGGATATAGGTGTACCTGTATGTTCTACTGAATATAATGACACTATACGATATGGTGATCAAAATGGATTACAGAAAAAATCTTATGATGTAATTACACGACATCCTGTTTATCAGAAAAAAAGAGTATCTATTAAAATCTATGGTGTCATCAAATCAAATGAAGATCAGGATGACTTCACAGGAAATAACGCATTAAAAGTCTATTTAAACAATGACTTTGCGAACTCTATTATAAATAAATATCGTACAACTAATGTTTCAATTAGTTTATATGAAGATCTAAATGAACATATTGTTGATTATGTTCCTGCAACTTATGCAATTGAGTGTGAAAATGCAAGTTATGTAGACCAGGTAAGAAATGGGCTCAATAAGATATCTCCAAACATCGTTACTTATATAGAGAGTGATGATTACAAACAAACAGCAAAGATGCGTCAAAAGGATTCTAAAAATACAAAGACTATGATTCTCATCTATACTGTTGTGGGTCTTATTGCCTATGTTGTTTTCTTAATCCTCTATAATAAATCAAGAGAATATATAAGATATCGAGAACTTGATTTAAATGAGAAACAGATTCAATCCATCCATATGGTTGATATACAGTTTATGTCTACATTCCTGTTTATAACTGTTCTTCTTTCCTTCTGTTTAAGACTATTCTCATCAAGTGAGTTTGCGTTAGTAAACAATTCAATCAAGATGATTATAGGTTTAGTAAGTGCTGTTGTGACTACATTAGTCTTCTATATTACAAATAAAATAATGGTAACGAGTACGGATCATGATTGATATTAAACATCTTTCTATCACATTTGATAGAGTAATCTTTGATGATGCCAGCATCACCTTATCTAACAACAGCATTACTATGATCAAAGGAAAAAGTGGTACAGGCAAAACAACCTTATTGAATCAATTAGGACTTGTAGCTCCTTTAGCCTGTGATTATTTAATGGAGGGTCATTCTATTGATGACCCTCTTACTACAAGGAAAGAAAAGATTGGTTATGTACATCAAGAAAGTACATTATTCAATAACATGACCATTAGAGAGAATATGAAATTCGCATTCCTACTCTCTGGACAGGAATATAACGAAACTAGAATGAATGATATTCTACGTTCTATGAAGATAGAACATCTACTCAATCAGACACCTGATCATGTATCAGGAGGAGAAAGACAACGTGCAGCTATCGCCTTTGCATTAATGAAAGATCCTTCTCTCCTTCTTTTAGATGAACCAACTGCTTCTCTAGATTCTATTAACTGCAAGTTATTAATAGAACTACTCAGTGATTATATTCATACACACCCTGTATGCGTTCTTATCGCAACTCATGATAAACGTATTCTTGATTATGCAGATGATCTCTATGAGATTCAGAATCATAAAATAGTACCTATCAAAAAGAGTTCAATAGAAGAACTAGAAACCACTTCTATTACTAGAAAACCACAAAACTATTTATCTTATTACAAGAAACATCTTATACGTTCTTCTAAAATACTTTATATACTCTTTGGTTTAATTCTTTCTATGACAATAGGTATATTTGGATATCGTACATACTACTCACATGAGATCAATGCGATACAAGAGAAACTACTAGATGTACGCCTCTATTATGGAAATAACAGTAAGTATGCTTATGATTCTATTACTGAACCCATTAGAATGGATATAAGAAGAGACCTCAATGAAATAGAACATATTCATATCACTCCATTCTATGAAACAGTTACTGATGATTTAATCGTACAATCTTATACTGGCGATACAATCAAAGCATCTCGTACAATCAAGAATTTAGGTAAAGACATCACCATCAACAATCATACTTTTCATGTTTCATCCTACATAAACAAGAAGAATACTATTTCTTCTCAAGGAGATGATGTACTCTATCTTCCTGAAGCTATATATAGGAAATACTTTGAGATTGATGATGTAAAGATGTTACTTGTGAGTGTGGATGATGCACAATATATATCTAGTATTCTTTCACAAATCAATGATATTGATCCTCACTTAACAGTATATTCTAATGTGAATCTTGATCACCTCACTCAGATTAATTCTAGAATGATGAATAGTTTACTGATGTTAATATGTGCAATATTTATTATCATGTTGATTATTCTTATCTATCATCGTCAAAAGACGATTGATTCCAACAAGGATGAATACTTCTTCCTATATGAGAATGGATTAAGTATTAAAGAGTTAAAATCTCTTGCACGATATGATTATGTTTACTACTACGTATTCTATTTAATCATACTACTAATCATAAGTATCTTTATGACTTTCATGATGCATATACCTATTATTCTCTATGCATGCTTATTATGGTTCTTCAGTATTCTACTAGAAGAAGTTATTACTACACTATGCATTCATAAGGTTGGAAGACTTGATCAACTAAATTGGAACAATAAACCATCTTTTCTTTTAAGAGGCAAGCAAAATATGTAAAGAGTTGTTCCAAAAGTTAATAGTTCAAAAAAACGCCAGGAGTTCACATAACTGGCGTTTTTATAGCTCGAGTAACCCCCATGCATGTTTAGTTACTCTAAATATATTCCAATATCATTCTATCCAAATCCAACATTTATTTTGTAAATTTTTCCTTTAAAAAAATGAATGCCAGAACAACTACAAGAGAAAACAAAGTTATTTTAATATAATCAATATCGATTCTTTTAAAATTAAGCCAGTCAAATATCAAAAATAATATAAAGATAAGTATACTTAAAAGAAAGAAATTATAATTTTTCATTTTTTTAACCATCTATATGAGTAACTGTCCCTTTACATTGTTTTCTAGAACTGTTGGCATAAAATTTAGTAATATATTTGTATTTTCCAGCTACAACCCAATCAGGATAAGACGGCCAGCTAGGACATCTTTTCATATAAACAAAAGTTTCTTTTGAATAGTATACCGCCGGCCAATGTTCGCTAACTGCTTTTTCTGCTAGCGCCGATATAACAACTCCAGTAGCTGTCCCACTAATATATCCAATAAGTGCAATCAACGCTGAAACAGTATATCTTGCAATATTATTCGAACCTTTATAGACCCCCTGAGAAAACCATCTTGATGATACCTTTGCAGAGTATGGCACTATTTGCGAATTACAATTATTAGTATTGTTGTTTCTCAACATATTATCAGGTGATCTAATTATACTTTTATATATCACCTTATTTTTTTCAATCATTGTTGCTTCTATTCCTTCATTATTTTCATTGAATATTGTTGACTGCTCTCCTAAAAAAGTTTTTCCATTATCCAATCTATAATATTTACTTTTTACGCATTTTCCACTATAGGCAATCACCTCATCTAATTCATACCTTACTCCATTCGTAGTAAAAAATGACACAGTTTTAGAAATATCTGAATATGCCAATTTAAAGTTTTGTCTATTTTCCCAAAGTGTATTTAAGTTTTCGTTATATTCAAAAGCATTAACATTTGAATACATCGGGAAAATTAACAGACATGAAAATAATGCTATAATTATTTTTTTCATATAATATATCCTCCTATAAGGATAATATCATATAGATATAATTTCTATGTTAAGCATTCGTTAATATTACATAATGTTTTCATATATATTATTTGAATACTCATAATCTGCAAGAAATAGTATTTTTTGATCTTTGTTTGTTCTTTCTATTGTCTGTTTAAAAGGATGCTATTAAAAAAATGTATTTATGGCATACCTGTGGTTTGTAGGTATTCAAATTTTATTATATTTAATTCAAATAACATAAGTGATGATTATAAACTATCATAAGTAATGTAAAAAAAGTTCTTTAGATTATGTGACATAAGAAACCACGCCTTTTAACTAACCTTAACAAGCAATACAAGAGTTACAGAAATTTATACTAGTTTTAATTTAATACAGCTTTTTATATGTAAGGCTTTACACATTCTGTGCAGCATATTATTGTGATAAATGTAACAACATTTAAGGAGATCACTTATGAAAAAGACATTTATAATATTAGCAAGTGGTACTGCATGTTTTATTAGCATTCAATCTGTTCATGCTGCATCAATGTCTAAGACATTAAGCGCAACATGCGCAGGAACCTCTGCTGGTGTAACAGCAACCTACTATGCTCATGAAACAACACGATGAAAAGTAGGATCACCAACCAGTATCGGCTATTCTGTAAAAAGCGGATATACTGCTAAATCAGGAAATCCAAAATCTTATAAAAAAATTCCACTATTTACTATAGTGAACAAAAAAGTTAATTTTTCAAGTACTGATTATAATTACGTTTCCCATTCCGGTAGCAGAATCTATCATTGATTTGTAAATGGCACAACTGATAAATAATCTACATGTGACATAATATAATTATAAAGACTTCCAATTCTGCTGGATAATGAAGGCCTTTTTAGGTGGGAATATATGAAAAAGAGCTGTAACGCTGAAGTAGTAGTAAATACTACCTATTCGTTACACCTCCTTTTTCAGTCACACCATATAATTTGGCGTTTACATTGTATTCTTGATTCATGCGTACGATTCAATAAAAGTCACAGAAATGAAAATTAATATCAGTACTAATACAATTTCTCTTTAAGTACAGTATACATATTAATTAAAGATAATATGATAGATGTATCAAAGAATAATGAATCGAAAATACTTGAACTTATCCCTAATTCATCGATAAGAATAGCTGTGTTCCAGAAAGATAACGCAGCAGATATAGAAATACCTAAAGAAATCAAAACAAGTAGTACGCTATTATTATGATTACGTTTGATAAATAGGAATAAGAGTAACTGTAGAATCAATACAATTAAGAAGTAAATAATAGTTGTAGTCATGATTATATAACAGAAACATACCTTTTAAATACAGGAATGTTTGTTTCCTTTCTATAAGTTTAATAAAAGAAATCGCCTATCAGCAGATATATTATTTTTCTATAAATTTTGACAAATCTCTTTTCTCTACAGTTTTCCCACTTTTAATTTTAATCAGCGAAGGAACTTCTTTAACATTAAATTCCTTGCATATTTTATTTGTGGCACCACTTTTTCTCCAGTAGTCAGTATTAAAATAATAAATTTTTTTAGGCAATCGATAATCGTTATTGTTAATGTAACGTTGAAATTTTATACAATTCGGACAAGAAGGTCTACCGAAATAGACAAAGTATTCCTTATCAGAATCAAATATAGAGATGTCGTGGATTGTTTCAACTTTGATTTCATAAGATGGCTTTAAATTGATATACAGCGATGATATGACGCAGATAATCACCAAATATATCAATTTTTTCTTTAAGGATTGCATTTATTTTTAATAATAATTGCCCAATTTGTTTCAGTTCTATGTAGCTCGATATTCCAAGGTGTTTTATTAGGCCCTGCAAATATAACATGGCAATTAAATTGTGCCTCCAGACTAGCTGTGTTTTTCCATTTGCTACTTGACTTATGTTTTTTGTATAACAAACTCCAGGCTGTAGCTGCATGAACTGCTAGTACATTTGCATTATTATAGGTACGACCATATAATTTACTTGTAGGAGTAATGCTTAAAGAAACTACACCTTTTCTTGTTATCCATTTTACACTTTTGAAATATTCATTATAAGTGTACGTTTTTATGGAAGCTTTTAGCATATCCATAGTTATATTTTGGTCTCTGTAAACAGTTTTATAACAGTTAGTTTGTTTGGCAAATGCAGCATTATAAATTTCTAAGTATTCGTCTCCAGTTAAACTAAAACCATCATCTTCTCCATAAACAGGATTAGCAATTAAACAAGTTAGTGCTAACGTAAGGCAAATTAAAAATGATATTATTTTATTCCTATCTCCTCCTTGTGTTGATTAATGAAAGCGATTTCTTTAAAAAAGTTTATCATAAGACATTAATTTACGTCAATAAGTATATTGATAGAATATATATACTGTTAAACCGCAAACTCTACCCATCTGATGACTGCAAATTATATTACCCTATATAATAATGTGTTTTTATAGCGACCGCAGTTTATTTCAATCAATAAATCATAGATAAAGAAAAGATGTACCACTAGAGTACATCTTCACTGTAATTTCTTTCTTTATAGACTGTATTTACAGCATAGGCAATCTGTATACTTAACTCTTCATCCTCTATTTTTTCAAAGATTGCATTTGTATTCCAGAATATATCTGTTGGATGTGCAAGTTCAACGTCTATTTCATAATCAACTATACATATGTGCCATTCTGACAATAAATGATCAAGATAACAGCTTATTGTCTGTTTACCTGCTGTAATTTCAAAGGCAAAGAACGGCGTAATAGTCAGGCTGCTTATTTCTCCAATACATTTCTTTGCGTTTTTATCTTTATAGATGTAATTCATAATCCTATCCCAGCATCAGTTCCTTGCTCGCCTGCATCACCAGTTCACTGTCGATTGTTTCCTTGTTGTAATGCATGCCAAGTATCAGACTTTTATTTATAAGCTGATTAAGTATTCTTACTGATGTATTCATCATAGAATACAGCGTATGGTAACATTCATCTTTGAACAGGTCACTTCTGCAGTTGACCGATTTCAGTCTTGATACCACGTAATCCTTGACCTCTTCCTCATTAAAGCCAGTAAAGGTATAATTCATATTGATACGCTGTCTGAGCGGTTCAAGTGCTTTAAGACGCAATGTTCTCAAGAATTCATTCTGTCCAACAAATATAAGTGTACAGTAATCTTTTGAGTCATAGTCAAAGTTCATAAGCATAATGAATTCTCTCAATACCTCTTTTCTCAGAAACTGGGCTTCATCAATCGCTATGATGACTTCCATCTTATTTTCTGATGTCAGTCTTTTAAGTTCATCCTGTATCTGCTTGAACATCTGCGATTTTTTAGTTGTTTCTTCCAAACCAAGTGCATCATTAAGCATACGATAAAAGTCAATGGCTGTAATAGTCGTCATGCATATATAGATGACGACATAACGATTCGGATTGAGTGCTTCCAATGTTTTTCTAAGACATGTTGTCTTTCCCATTCCTGGACTGCTCAAGAAGACACCGATTCCTCTGGATCTGATAATAAATTCCAGTCTGTTTGTCATCTGTTTAAAGTCATTGGATGTAAACAGTGTTGATACAGCCGCATCCTTGATAAATGGATTTTTATCCATTCCATAATACGTTGTCATTTCCATCAGTAAATGATCTCCTCTCTTCTTGTTCTTCCGTTTTCAACTCGATCCGTTCTTTTTAAAGGAACCTTTTTCTTTTGAGAAACATCATAAAGATATGTCCCTTCAAAAGTTCTTGGATTATAGCGGATAATAACTCTTATTCCTATATAGACAGAAGGAACATCAAAAAGCTGATTTTCAATAAGGACTGTTGAATCACCATTGACCTTTCTTGTGGTTTCATGAAGAAACACATCATCAAGCCACGAAGCGTATTCAATAGGTGATTTATTTGACAGTCTTGATACTTCAACATCTTTCATATCATACATATAGCGTTCTAGAGGCGTGTGATTGTCATTCTCATCATCTTTCAATGATGAGTGGATCGTTCTGTTATACTCATTTATCCATTTATTAAGATCATCATTTAATTGAGAAAGTGAATGATAGTCGCTGCCCTTATGTACATCCATAAAACGCATCTTCATTGTATGAAAGAATCTTTCAATCAAAGCTTTTCCGACAGGCTGATACGGTGGATTATAAATGATCTTAGTCCCGAGTTTTGCCTCTATTTCCTTGGTGCTTTTATTTTTGTAGCTGCTGCCATTATCTAAGATGATTACTTTACTTCTACCGTATCTTAAGACAGCATCATGCCATACCTTTTGAAAATTGACGGCATTGTCATTGAAAAAGAACTCTGCACCAACGATCATTCTTGAATGATTGTCGATAATGGCAATCAGATACGTTTTCCTGTATGTGCTGTCTTCATCGTAGATATAAAATGTATGACAGGTATCAGCTTCATAGCCATCACATGAATGAGCGAATTCCCAGGTCCTTCTTTCCTTGACTAAAGTCTCACCCTGTCCATTTCGTAAGCCGCTGTTTCTGATATAGCGCTGTATAGTATCAACGGAACAGTCACCTGCATTTAAGACACCATCTTCAATCATTTTTTCATAGATCATGACCCCTGTGATCTTGGGATATTGACCAATAAGATCAGCAATATATCTTTTATGGTCATCATCAAGTTTTCTTACTCTGCCAAGATCCAGACGGTCTTTAGGCATCAGACCTTCAAAGCCATATTTTCTGTATACATGGAGCCACCATTTCATCGTCTGATCAGAAAACCTTCTTTTTGTGCCATCTGGCCAGTCAATTTCAGTTTCAGAGACGCGTTTAAAGTAGGCACTTATTGAATCATCTATAAAAGTTCGTGATACAACAGGTGCTATAAATGAAAATTTTATCTGGCCGATAAGTTTTCTATACTCATAACTGTCTGTATTTTGTATGTTCATATATCTTCCTCCTCATGATTGAGTATAGAACAGCAAAAATACGAAAGACATTGCCAAGTTATTTAATTGAAACTGAAGAAATTCAATCAGGAATCATGATTGGATAAAGTGCGGTCATATTGAAAAAGTGTATGAAGATTGAAGTCAAAGATATCATGAATAACATTACTGAAATCATAGATAAGATGTACAAAGAAATGCATATGATATCTGTTTTTCAAGGTACTGAATATTCTCAAATACGCATTATACTTATACATCCATCTGTAGAGAGTAGAAGTCGATATACAAAATCGTTCTGTTATTTCTTCAACAGTAAAAGCTGAACATGATTTTAATGCGAGTACCTTTAATATGAAAAAAATAGAAAAAGATGAATAAGGAACAATAATAGAGTTTGGAAGAACAGCATGATAGTGCTTGTCATTTTTACAGTATAGAACAGGAATCGTAATCATATTATCTTGGACACTATCATGATAAGATACATAATGTCTGGAATAATTTTTAAAATATACCAGCTGAGAAGATTTACAAGTAGAATTATTATGAGTGTGCTGTGTAGAAGCATTGATATTATTGAGACAATAAGTTTCAATTCTTTCAACAGTATCAAAATCAGGTTCATCAAAGAATTTGAAATCAAAAGAATTAAAGGCTGACTTGATGTTTAGTGAAAAATCTTGTATCATATTTCTTGTATCATCAGTATCAACTGACGATTGAAAAGGAACAGTGTTAGAGGGGTAGGATACTTTAACGGGCTGTTTCTTTTCTTTTCCCTTTCTAAATATTTTACATGATTATCATACTACAATCAGATCACAAAAACAGGTGGAAGATTATGCCGTCACAAAAGGCACATTTCCCACCTGTTTATTAATTTAATTTGCGGTTTTATTAGTTATTATTATGGGTAGAGTTTGCGGTTTAACAATATACTTTTTCTTTTTCTTTCATTTTCCTTATAATTTATGACGCATATAGAAGCAGGTTGCCTTGCTTGTCGCTAATATGTGAGCTTCATTGCCTAGAATCATTTTGTATAGTTCTAATTCAATGAAGCGAATCCACTGGTCTAACGTGAAACAATGCTAGCTTTTAATTTTCCAATAGTACTAGCTAATTCAGCTGATTCAATAGTCATGTTTTCAACTGTACCTTTAGTAGAATTATCCATCAGAATGCCCTTCGTTTCATGTAATACTTATACCATAAATCGTACAATTTTCCTATGAATCAAGGCCCTTATAGGACGGCTTTTGGACTCGTTTTCTTTATTCTTCCATGCTGTACAATCGCCAATCCTTCCATGAATCGCCTGAACTGCTGACGCGTTATTTCTTTTGCTTCGGCTTCATCTCTAGTCCATTTGAATCTGCCATTTTCCAGTCTCTTGTAAAGAAGCCCAAAGCCGTCACCCTCCCAATATAGTGCTTTCATCACTCTCGTATTTTTCTCACAGAACAGGAATACTGAGTTTGAAAAGGATCTAATCTGAATCAAGTTATGACAAGTGCACTAAGATCATTAATTTGTTTTCTCATATTTGGATAGCCTACAGTTATATAGATAGGCTCAGTTCTGGAGATATCACCTAACATAATAGTGCACCAATAATGTTCGTTACGGTTCCTATATCTGTATCACAGGGAAATTCTATACGAACATCACCTTTAGTGATAATTATGTTATTTTTATTAAGTGAACTCAAATCAATAAGTACAAATGACGAAACTTTTACAACACCAATTTCGATTGCCATCTTTCGCAATTCCCTTAGCCAGCAGTAGTAATTCAGCTCACATATGTTGTTCTGTTTGCAACATCTTTTTTATATTGAATTTAGGTGCTAAAAACGCTTCAATCACTAACATGTTGAGATCTATTTCTATCCACTATTATTTGGCACTTACTTCTAATGTGAATCTTGATCATCTTACTCAGATCAATTCTAGAATGATGAATAGTTTAATGATGTTAATATGTGCGATATTTATTATCATGTTGATTATTTTAATCTATCATCGTCAAAAGACGATTGATTCCAGTAAGGATGAATACTTCTTCCTATATGAGAATGGATTAAGTATTAAAGAGTTAAAATCTCTTGCACGATATGATTATGTTTACTACTACGTATTCTATTTAGTCATACTACTAATCATAAGTATCCTTATGAGTGTCATGATGCATATACCTATTATTCTCCATGCATGCTTATTATGGTTCTTCAGCATTCTACTAGAAGAATTTATTACCACACTATGCATTCATAAGGTTGGAAGACTTAAGGGCAGTTAAATGCCCTTTTAGTATTTCTTATAATATAGTATTGTATTTTCTTCCATAAGGTATATACTGTAGTTAGTTTAAACTAATTCATTAAGGAGATATATTATGAAAGAAAAGTATATAAAAAATTTGCCATCTACATGCACCAGTTTGTTTTTAATTATATTGCTTTATTGTACAAGATTCTTAAGTATAAGCATCCGTTTTCCGGGTATTATTCTTATTACCCTTCTATTTATTGTACCTGTTCAGATGGATAAGTTTTCATCTAAAAAAAGCAAGAAAGGATGGACAATCGCATTTATTGTGTTTGCAGTAATTGAATTAATTATTGCGATTATTTTATAAGACCTTCATAGGTCTTTTTTTAACGATTTCAATGTAAGGGTATACATTATTTTTGCGAATTGCTATTATTATATATAGGATTATTAAACACTATGACTTCTAGTTCCACTGGAAGTCATATTTAGAAAGGAATAATAATATGATTGAACTCAAAGATGTAACCATCACCTATGATAGAGTCATTCTAGATCATGCAACAATCAGTATTCCTGCTCACTCTGTCACTCTTCTTAGAGGTACAAGTGGTTCAGGAAAAACAGCTCTTCTTTACTGTATTGCTCTTATGGATAATAAAAGTAATTATAAATATTTCTATGATGGAAAACTCATAGAAGGAAAGATGAGAGATGAATATAGAAGAAGTCGTATAAGTTATGTTTTACAAGAAAGTAGTCTTCTTCCTCATCTTGATGTGACAGGTACACTTCAATATTTTGCGTCTATTCATAATAAAGTATTAACGGATGATGATATCAATGAATGCCTTGATAGAATGCATTTAGATGTCTCTCCATCACAGAATGTTATGACACTTTCTCTTGGTGAGAGACAAAGACTTTCTATTGCGTGTGCCCTTATTAGTCATCCACAGGTTCTTATTCTTGATGAACCGACTGCTTCTCTAGATCATGATAATGAAATACAGATTTATGAAATACTAAAAGAACTGAGTCATGATATGACTATTGTTATGGCATCACATTCTGAATGTGCAATAGAATATGCTGATGTTACTTATATGATTGAAGATGGTATGCTTTCATCTTCTGATTTTTTTCTTTCAGAAGATCAAAGTGGTGAAGGGACAGCCCCTTCTATTAATCAAAATTTCTGTATTGAATATGTTAAAACGTATATGAAGCATTATAGCTTTATGTATGTTCTTTTATTGATGGTTTTTGTTTTAAGTCTTGTTTCATGTCAGGTTATGACTGGAATTATTCATAACTCTAAAAAGCAGGCAATGCAGATGCTAGTAGGACAATTAGAAAACAAAGCCATTATCACAAAAGATGAACATTCTTATGTAGATCAGGATTACAGTAAACTGATTACATTACATGATAAGAATGCATATCCTTTATATAAAATGTCTGCTGATGTGAATGGTGAAGAAGTTTTTATTGTTCCCTATTTCAAAGAAGATGATTTATCCAAGTATATAGATAGACCTATACAGGATAAACAAAATGGTATCTATATGGATGAATCTACCTTCTATATTCTCAATCAGAAATCCAAGAACAATAAAATAAACCTTGATATAACAATTAAAGATAGAGAAGGAATGCATCAAACTGAGCATAGTTTTGATATGAATGGTGTATTTAAAAATTCTAAAAAAGTCCATTATGTAGTAAAAAGTCAAAGATATATCTACATGCCTTATTCATTAATGAAATCCATTTATGAAAAGAATAGTAAAGTCAAACAATATATAGGATACGTAATATGCTATGATACATACGATAAATTAGAAACAGCTCTTAAAGGCTATGAAAAGAGTGGTTATACAGTGAATGATTCATTTACAGATAGAGAATCGATGAATAGCTTAAACAACTATTATCAAATGCTGATGTTTACGTTTGCAGGTATTATTATTCTTGTTGCTATGATTATTGATATTGTTCTTGAGTCACATTTATTAATGCAAAGAAAGAGCGAACTTGTTTTATTAAGAATTTCTGGCTTAAGAGAAAAAGATTTGATTCATATATCTCTTACCGAAAGCATTATTGGGCTTTGTGCTGTTTTAGTAATTAGTACAATTATATCTATTATCATGTTGCTTTTAACAGGCATATTCTCACTTGTAGCACCTCTTATATCTACTTTTGTATTTATAATTGCACTTCTTTTAGAAAGAGTGATAACGCAATCTAGATTCATTAAGAAAATAGATATTGTTACAGAACTAAGAAATGAGGTGGTTTAATATGCTTGAAATTAAACAACTTAATGTGTCTTTTGGAAAAAAGACTCTATTTAAAGATGCTTCATTCTGCGATGAATGTGGACATTTAACTGTTATCAAAGGAAGAAGCGGATCAGGAAAATCCACATTTCTTAAAGCCTTCCAATTTGCTTATGACTGTATTTATCTTTATGAAGGTGAAAGAATAGATACTCTTGATGAAGAAAATAAACAAAAGTTTATTTATAATCATCTCGCAAATGTTCATCAGATCCCTTTATTTATAGAAGGAATGACTATTGGCAGTCATATTAAACAGCTAGAAAAATTAGGATGTAAAAGAATTCCTGATTATGAAGAACAATTAGGTATAAAACCTCTTGAAAATAAGTATCCTAAAAGCTTATCTGGAGGAGAAAAAACACGTGCTGCTGTTTATTTAGCCTTAATGAGACAGCCTGAAATACTTATCTTAGATGAACCTACTGCTGCGCTTGATGCAGGTTATGCACAAATAATGATTAATATCCTCAAAGAATACGCAGATAAAGGACATTATGTTATTAGTGCATCACATGATAGTAGAATGATTCAAGCAGCTGATACGCTTTATAAAGTGGAGGGTGCATTAATCATAGATAGAGATCTATCCAAAGAAAAGAATCTAATAAAAGCACCTATCCTAAAAGATAAAAACATGGATATTCGTTTTTCGCATCGTACTTTCAGAACAGTAATGAATATACTTATTGCTTTCACAATGATTATATGTGCTTATAGTTATAATATTTATGGAACATATAGTGCTTCTTATGAAGACAAAATTAATTCTGTTGCTTCTAGAGACCTTGTTGTCTACAAAGAAAAATATAAGAATGATTATTATACATACTATTCTGGAGAAACACCTCTGAGTCAACAGGATTACAATAAAATCAAAAGTGTCAGTCACATAGAACGTCTCACATGGAGATATGATGTTCACTATAGCACCTTCTCAGAATGGACGGATGATATGAATGGTGCAACAGAAAATAACTATGATCAAATATCATTATCTGATAGTCATATTAATGGTAGTTCATCTATCTTTATGCTTCAAACTTATGATAGCAGGGATGATTATACAAACATCACTATTAAACATGCTGATAATAAAGGTGTCTATTTAAGCAATGAAAAAATGGAAGCTTTCTTAAAAGAAAATAACCTTAGACTAGAGGATATTAATATCAAGAAGTTAAAAATAGGATTATGGGTTCCAATACCTGTCTATAATGCTTCTGGTATTTCTCAAATAGGAACATCAACTGATGGTGATGAGTGGATCGATATCAACACACCTTGTGTAAAACTTGTTTATATGACCCTGCCTGTACGAGGAATTTTAAAACCAGGATCAGCTATAAGTACAAATAGTGTTGGCACAGGAGATGCGTATGTTTACATTCCTAGAGACTGTATTACACCATATATGGAAGCTTTTAAAGCCAAAGAAAGTGTTGTTATTTATAATATAGAGGATCCTCATAGTGAAAAAGGTTATGTAAAAATTGAAAATGTTCTTCCTGAAAATTATACTATGAATGATGTAGATGATATCATCATGAAAACACCATGGCGTCCAGATGCTTATACATTAAGAGTAGATAGTCTTAAGAATATCAATAAGGTAAAGAATGAATTAGAAAGATTAGGTTTTAAGGTAGAGGGTGCATTTGTAGATAATGATGCAATTAATTCTCTTATCAACAACAATCAGAAAGTATTGATAGAATTCATTGCAGTCGTCTTTATATTATTGTATGGTTTCTATTTTTACCTTAAGTATCTCATTTTAAGAGAAGAGAAACAGACAAGAGACTATCTCTATAACATGGGATTAACAACTAAGAGAATAGATCACAGCTTCTATCGCACATACTTGAAAAACGCATTAATATTAGGTACATTTGTATGGATTCTTCTAGAAGTGATTATGATTTTTACAATAAAGATGATGATTATTCCATTAATCATGCCTATCACAAAAATACATATCGCATTATTCTATACTTCTTCATTTGTGATAGAATTCTTTATACCTGTATTCATTCAAAAGATGGTATCAAAACATAACATCCGTTAAAAAAAGACTTCAATTGAAGTCTTTTTAGCTACCACTTCTTATTTTCTTTTCTACAATCTTCATTTACTCTTCTTTCTTTCACAATCTTGTCGAACCATTCAACCATATTAGGATCATTATGAGAGAAGAATAAGCTATTACTAGTATCTAATGTTTTAATAGAATTCATGTCTTCTTCTGTTAATTCAAAATCAAAGACATTGATATTTTCCTGCATTCTTTCAATATGAGTAGACTTGCAGGCAACAATAACACCTCTTTGAATAAGCCATCTCAACACAACTTGAGCAGAACTCTTATTATATTTCTTACCAATAGAAACTAATATTTCATTAGTAAATAGATTATTTCTTCCTTCACCAAATGGAGCCCATGCTTCCATTTTTACACCATGTTTTTCCATGTTTTCCTGAGCACACCATTGTGCATTAAAAGGATTGACTTCTACCTGGTTCACTGCAGGAATAACCTTTCTATCAAACATACAAATATCTGTCAAACGATCAGGATAGAAATTAGAAACACCAATTGCTTTAATTTTACCTTCCGCATATAACTCTTTTAAAGCACGATAAGCACCATAATAATCACTAAAAGGCTGATGAAGTAAACACAAATCTAAATAATCTGTTTTTAGTTTTCTTAATGATTCTTCTACTGAAGCCTTACACTCTTCATAACCATAATGATCAACCCACACTTTAGTAGTAATAAAGAGTTCTTCTCTAGGTACACCACATTCCACAATCGCATCTCCTACTTCACTTTCATTGAAGTAACTCTGTGCTGTATCAATACCTCTATATCCTGACTTAATTGCATCTAAGACACATCTCTTAGTATCTTCTTTAGGAATCTGATAGACTCCAAAACTGATGAGTGGCATTTCTACGCCATTATTTAACTTTACATATTCCATAACAATTACCTCCTATATTTAGTCTACTAGATGGTAGTTACTCCCTGTCAAACTTCTCTTGCATTTTCTTATTAAAGAACTAATAAAAAAAACAAGGAGGTATACATATGAAGAAGATACTATTATTACTATGTTTCTTATTATGTGCATGTAGTGCTCAAACTGATATAAAGGACTATACAGTCATTTATAA
>ERZ779922.1343-NODE-1343-length-17487-cov-3.031035_pt1 | contig 17487 bp, 10 predicted proteins | sample MGYA00511544_ERZ779922 | MGnify/ENA primary metagenome ERZ779922 (study PRJEB29588, sample SAMEA2154516) | human gut metagenome | biome: human gut; feature: human-associated habitat; material: faeces | place: Denmark | collected 2008/2010 ... | reverse complement strand
ATAGTAAAAAATATGCGCAGATACGAAAAGGAGTGGATACAAATTGGTTAGTATTGCCATTAAGAAATTCTTTTGATCATAAACATAGTGTGTACGTAGAAGGAGGAACACAAAACCTAAGGTATGGTGTGGATGCTTCTTATAATGGAACAAAAGGGGTTATGAAAGGATCCTCTCGCGATCGTTATAGTGTCGGTTTCTCTTTGGATTATAGAATGAAAAGCCTTCAAGTAAAAAATACAGTGTCTTTTACTCATACGAAATCAACTGAATCACCCTATGGCTCATTCAGTGATTACACGAGCATGCAACCTTATGATACTCCTTATGAAGATGGAATATTAGTAGAACAACTAGCCTTCTCGAAAACGGATAGGAATAGTGCAGCAAATAATCCTTTATACGAGGCAACTTTGGCGAATTATGATTGGAATGCATATGATGAGATTACAAATAATTTAAGTTTAAATTGGTACTTGACTGACCATTGGACTGTAAGAGGCCAATTTAGTGTGACTAGAAAGTATGCTAATAGTGAGAAATTTATAGATCCGTTATCGTCTAAAACTAGTGTGCTGGGGGAATCTTCAAGTGGAAATGAAGATAAGGTAGGGGACCTATATACAACTAATGGGAATAATTTAGACTGGAATGCAAATGCTTTTTTGTATTATACACGTACATTTGAGAAAAAACATAATTTAAATGTATCTATAGGATGGGAAGCCTCGGCAGGTTCGCAGGATAATACGAGTGCCCATTATCGTGGATTTTCATCAGGACAATTTCACTCTTTAAATTATGCTTCAGAAATCTATAAAAAACCAACACGTACAGAAGGAACTTCTCGCATGGTGAGTGTATTGGCTACAGCTAACTATACATGGAATGATATTTACTTAGCGGATGTTTCGGTACGTTTTGATGGTTCTTCTGCATTTGGTTCTAATCAAAGGTGGGCACCCTTTTTCTCAGGAGGTTTGGGAGTAAACTTGCATAATTATGATTTTTTAAAAGGAAATAACTGGGTGAATAAATTGAAAGTACGTGGTTCTTACGGACGTACGGGAAAAGTAAATTTCCCTTCCTATGCAGCAACTACAATGTATGAAACTCTTTTCGATGAATGGTATGCAACTGGTTACGGAGCTGTATTAAAAGCTTTGGGTAACAAGGATTTAACATGGGAAAAAACAGACAAGTTTAATATTGGTGTAGAAACGCAGTTCTTTGACAGGCGTTTAACAGTAGAAGCTGACTATTATTATGAGAAAACGATAGATTTAGTTAATGATGTCAGTCTTTCTAATACTTCAGGTTTTTCTACCTATAAAAGTAATATGGGTGAAGTTATGAATAAGGGGTTTGAGTTGACTGTACGTACTGATGTGTATCGGAATCGTGATTGGATAGTAGCTTTGTGGGGAAATATGGCACACAATACCAATAAAATATTGAAAATATCTGATTCACAGAAAGCATATAATCAACGTGTAGCTGAATTTTATAAAAAGGAGCAGGATGCACAGAATATAAATTATTCATTGAAAGATGCTAATTATTCTGTGCCCATTGCACAATATGAAGAGGGGCAATCATTGACATCCATTTGGGCAGTTAAATCATTAGGTATCGACCCAACTACTGGTAAAGAGATCTATTTGAATAGAGATGGTACAGTGTCCGATAAATGGGATGCTACGCAAGAAGTTGTTGTGGGTAATACAGAACCGAAATTTAATGGAGCATTTGGTGTAAATCTTACTTATAGAGAATGGAGTCTGTTTGCTTCTTTCTTATATGAATGGGGAGGGCAAGAGTACAATCAGACTTTGGTAGATCGAGTGGAGAATGCAGCGATAGAGCGAGGAAATGTGGATTTACGAGTATTGACAGATCGCTGGCAAAAACCTGGTGATGTTGCCCAGTTTAAAAATATTAAGGATAGTAAATTGACTACTTTGCCTACATCACGTTTTGTACAGGATAAATCTTATATCCGTTTGAGTGCATTGACATTGAGTTATGATTTCAAACGTGAATGGATAAGGAAGTATTTAGGTATGAATATGCTTCGTCTTGAGGCCAGTTCAAGTGACTTTATAAATTGGAACTCCATCCGTCAAGAGCGTGGATTAAGTTATCCAAAATCATGGAAAGTGAATTTTTCAATTAAAGCACAATTTTAAGACTTACTATAATGAAAAAAATATATAGAACAATCATATCATTAGCCTGCTTGGCACTAACGTTTTCATCCTGCCAAGACTGGCTTGATTTATATCCTTCTGATGAAATCAAGGAAGAATATCTTTTTTCTTCAGGTGATGGATTCCGGACAGCATTGAATGGTATTTATCGTAAATTATCAACATTTGATTTGTATGGAAGTAATTTGACGTGGGGGATTGTAGATGCTTGGGGACAAGTGTATGATAAGAATAGAGCTCCAACGAGTGGTAGTGGACAGGCAATGAGTAAAATCTGTAATTTTAATTATAAGCATTCAGAGTTGACACCAACAACAGATGCTATGTGGAATGCAGCTTGGAATATTATTGCCAACTGTAATAACTTGATACAGCAGGCAGAGGTTGCTGATCCTGCATTATTTTATGATCACGATACTGAACGCCGTATGATTTTGGGAGAAGCAATAGGGTTACGTGCATATATGCATTTTGATTTACTTCGTATGTATGCTCCTGCTCCTGCTGCGAATCCTAATACACGTACTTTTATTCCGTATGTAGACAAATATCCTAGTTATGTAAATGATAAACAAACGGTTAGCTATTGTCTGGAACATGCTATTGCTGATCTAAAAGAATCACAACGTATTTTATTTGATATAGATACAGAGAGTACAAATTTTAATCCTGATAGGCGCTTTGTGCAAAAAGTGGCTGGTGAAGGTGCTTTTGCTGCGTTAAGAGGGTACCGCTTGAATTACTATGCTGTAACAGCCATATTAGCAAGAGTATATTTATATGCAGGAATGAACGACGAAGCATATGCGGAAGCGAAGAAGTTGATAGATGAAGAGGAGAAAACAAAATATTTTGCAGCCGACGAATCTTATTATGCTTCTGATAACTTTAAGAACGGTAATATGAAGATGTATGATAATATAATTTTTGCATTGTATTCTCCTACAGAATTAGTAGACTGGGATAGTGAGATTAATCATCTGACTGATGGTAAATCAGAATCTGATCAGAACTATTTGTCTTGGAGTAGTAAAATGCTTGATGCTGTATATGGTATAGAGAAAGAGAATGATTTTCGCTTTAAGTATCAGTTGGAATCAAAATACTATGGATATAATTACCGTACATTGAAATATTATAAACAAGTGGAAAGTACAGAATACGGTAAGGCAAATAATCAGATTATTCCGATGATTCGCATGTCTGAAGTATATTATATTGCGGCTGAAGCGATTTATACAGAAGGTGATTTGCTTAAAATAGCTGAAGCAAAAAGTTACTTAGAAAAAGTGAAAAAAGGACGCGGTATTAAGACTGTAGATTATTCATCTGTTTCTTCTAAGAATGATTTTGTAAATATGATTGTAAATGATGCACGTCGGGAGTTTTTTGGAGAGGGACAAACATTATACATGTTTAAACGTCTAAATAAAGTTTTGACTTGTGATAGTGGTGAAATTCCAATGACGGAAGAATATGTCGTATTACCGTTACCTGATTCGGAAAGTAATATCAAATAACTAAACTTGGAGTAAGAAAATGAATATCAAGAATTTTATAATTCCTGCTATAGCATGCTTTTGCTGCTCTAGCTTTTTTATCTCTTGTGAAGAGAAAGGTTTGATGGTCAATGATAATGACGTCTCGTATATTATCTTTGCCAAAGATATGACTAAAGACACTACAACTGTTTCATTTAAGGTTTATAATGAGGGCGAAGTTCCGGAGATTCCATTAGAGGTTTCAGTATATGGTAAAGTGCAGGATAAAGATCTGAAGTTTTCTGTAAGTGTAGATGAAGATCGTACAACTTTACCTGCCAATTTATATGAATTACCAACAGAGTGTCTGATTGAAAAAGGTCAGCTGACGGGAAGTGTTTGTATAAAATTGAAGAATTCAGAAATATTGAGTACTAATACATTGATTTTAGCATTAAAAATAGATGAGAAGGAAGAAGTAAGAGAGGGAGCAAGACAATACTCAAGAGCAATTGTTACTGTAACAGATCGTTTATTTAAACCCAGTTGGTGGTCGGTAGCTGATACAGGTGGTGCTGATACTCCTCTCAATTCGGTTGAAGAATATTATTTAGGGATATATTTAGAAGATAAATATAAAATGTTTTTGGATGAGTTGAAAAAGGATGATATGGTATTTGATGGCAAGAACAAACAAGTACTACGTAAATATGCATTGAAGTTGAAAAATACTTTGAAAGATATTAATGCGGAAAGAGCAGCACAAGGTTTGGGGCCATTGGTTGATGAGAAAACACAATTAGAGATTACAGTTCCTGTTGCAGGGTAATAGAAAGGAAGTTAGTTTATGAATAAATCGTTTGTATATATAATCATAGCAATCTTATGTGTAGCTATGTCAGCTTGTCTGGATGATGACAACAATTATAATTATGATAAGTTAAATGAGCTTCAAGGAGGATATCAATCTATTGGAGGACTTAAAGATGATTATAGCATTGCTGTAGATGAAAAGTTAACTTTAACACCGACTTTTAAGTTTACAATTGATAGTATTGCACCGGATGTGAGTTATGAGTGGTATTTGGATGGCCAATTGTTAGCGGATGAACAAGGCCCATCCTATACTTTTTCTTCTTCTAAAAGTGGTACTGCTCGAATTACTTTTGCTGTGATAGATAATAAGTCGGGGGTAAAGTTTGCGAGATCAACAACTGTTAAGATTCGGACAGAGTTTCAACGGGGATGGGCTATTCTTTCTAGAGGAAATGATAACAGGTCTATTTTGAACTTTATTATTCCTTCCACTGTAACCTATTTTACAACTATAGATGGGAATGAGGAAGCACGTGATTCATTAGTGTATCATAGAGTGAAGATGGATGTAACTCCTAATTTAGGAATGAATCCTATTGGTTTAATGGAAAATCTGGGTAATATGGATTACTATAGTTCATTGGGTCTTGAAGTATATGATGAACTGCTTGTAAAGCAAGATAAATGGGCTGAATTGAATGGTAATACTTTGGAACATGAATTGTATACTTTTGAAGAGTTCAATAATGATTTACCTGATAATTTTTCTCCCGTAGAAGCTGCTATGACATATTCGGCAAAATTACTTCGTAATGAGAATGGGCATATTTTCTTAAATAATAAAATCGATGCGGGTGACTTTCATGCGGGATTTTATACATCTGTTCCGTTAAATAATGGAATGAAGTTTCGTAGACTGTTTCAGAGTCTTAAAATTAATGACCTTTATTGTTCCGTTATTCCAGCACTGAAGGAAGATAATACATTAGTTGGAATTTATGACGGTGGTATTACTGTTAGTGATTATAGTACAACCATCAGTGAGAATTCTACTAAACTGACTGGAAATGTTTATGAAATTACAGAAATGAATGATCAGAAGCATTTTCAAAAAATGTCTCAAGAAGTTGTGGATATGATTCCTGCTGCTAGTGCAAGGAAAAATGATTATGATGTTTCGGCAGCTGTTCCTGCTTGGGTCGCTCTGATGAAAGAACCCGGTAGTAATTCGTATGGATTGAGATATTTCGCATTGGAAGGAAAAGATGGAGGAGGTGTTGCAACTATTTCAGAGACTGAATATTTTGAGAAAGAATTAGGGGTAATACCAAGTTATAAAGACATTGCAGTTTTTAATAATAAAATGTTTGTTGTAATTGCAGATGGAAATAGACTATGGTATTGTCAATATGGTCAAGATCCGGAGACTGGTACTAACCATAATGAAGCAATGCTTTTGTTAGGAGAAATGACTAGTGATATAGTATCGTTAGCTGTTAATGACTTGTCTGCTTCTCCATATATGCCAAGTTATAATGGGCAGTTGGGAGTTGCGTTAGCGGATGGAACATTCAGTATTTATGAAGTTAAAGAAACCAAAAATCAGGCTACTGGGGTTTGTGAAGAAGTTACTTTAGGTAAGCTGTTCCCTAATGAAGTTATAGAAGATAACCACTTTGGTAATGTTGTTGATGCACTTTATAAACTTGGTCGTGGGTTTGATTATTTCTGGTTTGAGTTTTAATTAATATATGAATGTTTTTTTGAAAGAATTATTATAATGAGTATTAAAGTTTTTTTTGTAACTGCTATACTAACATCTTGCACTATGGTGCAGATGATTGCTCAGGTATCTATTGGTAAATCAAGCAATATATTTGCCAATTATGAATTGGCAGATAAATTTCAAGATTTTACTTTAGGAGGTAAATTGTCTAATATTAGTCTATCGGTTTACCCTCGGGGAATTAACGATACAGATAATTTCTGGTTTGAGTTTCAAACAACATCAGGCAAGGAATATTATTATGTAATGCCTGCTGCAGGAAAGCGTGAACCTCTATTTGACAAAGGGAAGATGGCTATGCAGTTAAGTGAATTTACCAAAGGTGTAGTAGATAGAAATAAACTGGATATCTCATCTGTAACTTTTGCCAAAGACCAAGGCTCGTTTGAGTTTGATTATAAGAGTAAACGATACAGCTATAATCGTCTGACGGGCAAGTTGACATTAGTAGAGAAGAAGGAAGAAAAGAAGGAGCCGGAAGAGCCCGTTTATAGCTGGATGACTTTTTCACCTGATAAAAAGTATATTTTGTATGCTAAGAATCACAACCTGTATGTAAAAGGAAATAAAGCATTGGGAGTGGATACAACCGAGGTACAGTTGACTACGGATGGGGTGGAAAATTTTTCTTATGCTCGTGAAGAAGAAGCGGGGGAGAACGGAGAAGTGCCGACAACAGCACTTTGGTGTCCGGATAATCGTCATATTTATGTAGTACGTGATGATAACCGTTTGTTGCGGGATTTTTGGGTAATTAATTCATTGGAAGATTCTCCTTCATTGATAAAGTATAAATATGAGTTTCCTGGTGACAAGTATGTTACTCAGAATGAATTGGCGATTATCGATATTGTAGAGAAAACAGTGAAAAAAGCAAAGATAGATAAATGGAAGGACCAATATATAAGGCCTCTTCATGTTACTTCGGATAGCAAATACTTGTTTTTTGAACGTACTAAGCGTACTTGGGATGAAGTAGATGTATGCTCTGTTAATCTGTCAACTTTGGAGGTGAAAGAAATCATTCATGAAGAAGATAAGCCATACCGTGATCCACATGCTCGTAATGTTGCGATCTTAAATGATGGAAAAGATATTCTGTTCCGTTCAGAACGTACTGGTTGGGGGCATTATTATCACTATGATGGAGATGGAAATCTCAAGAATGTGATGACTTCCGGTGAATGGGTAACAGGCTATATTAATTCTATTGATACGCTGAAACGCAAAGTTTATCTGTATGGATATGGTAAAGATAAAAAAGTAAATCCTTTCTATTACATGCTTTATGAAGTTGACATTGACAGAGAAGGAGTAACTCCTTTGAGCACGGAAGACGGACAGCATAATGTGAATTTCTTGAAATCTCATAATTACTATGTCGATACCTATTCAAGAGTGGATATGGAGCCTAAGATTATGTTGAAGGATCGAAGAGGCAAGGTGATTATGGAACTGGCAAAACCGGATCTGGACCTGGTCTATGCATCAGGTTGGAAAAAACCGGAACGTTTTGTCGTGAAAGCTGCTGATAATGTTACCGATTTGTATGGGGTGATGTGGAAACCGTCCAACTTTGATCCGGAAAAGAAATATCCGATTATTTCAGTCGTTTATCCTGGACCTTATTTTGGATTTGTACCTACAAGTTTTACGTTGGATGATAGTTATTGTACTCGTATGGCGCAGCTTGGTTTTATTGTAATTACAGTAGGACATAGGGGGGATACGCCGATGCGTGGTAAAGCATATCACCGTTATGGTTATGGCAATATGCGTGATTATCCGCTGGCAGATGATAAATATGCGATTGAACAGTTAGCTCAACGTCATGCGTTTATTGACGGTAAGAAAGTCGGTATTTATGGGCACTCTGGTGGTGGATTTATGGCTGCGGCTGCTATTTGTACTTATCCGGACTTTTATACGGCTGCTGTTTCTTGTTCCGGAAACCATGATAATAATATCTACAATCGTGGTTGGGGAGAGTGCTATAATGGTGTGAAAGAAGTGGAAAAGGTTGTGAAAGACAGTCTGGGTAATGAGACGAAAGAGTATGAATATAAGTTTAGCGTGAAGTCGAATGCAGAAATTGCTAAGAACCTGAAAGGTCATCTGATGCTTGTAACAGGAGATATGGATAAGAATGTCAATCCAGCACATACTTATCGTATGGCTAAGGCACTGATTGAAGCCGGTAAAGACTTTGATATGTTAGTGATTCCAGGGGCTGGTCATGGATATGGTTCTGCTGATAAGTATTTTGAAAGGAAAATGTACCGCTTTTTTGCCAAACATTTACTGGGCGATACTCGTGCAGACTGTTGGGAAGACATAAACCGTAGTAAATAAGGCGATAAACTATATGAAGAACTCTTTCTTTAGGTATTTGTTTTTGGTAGCTGTGCTGCTGTCATACACCTCTGTCGAAGCACAACAAAAAGCGAAAGATCAGTCTGCGGAACAACAGTCTCATTTATTGAAACCGTTGGATATAGCAGCTTGTATGTCGTGGAAGCGCGTCGAATCACCAGATATTTCCCCGACAGGGCGATGGGTGACTTATCGCATTGCTCCGATGGAATATAATTCGGATGATAAGGAGTCGAAGATATTGCATCTGTTTGATTCGCGTACACGAAAAGAAATAGTATTGCCTGATGTCGAACAGATCCAATATTATGATGCAGACCGAGCTGTTTATTACGAACAGGCGGATACTGCCGGAAATATGAAGACTATATTGATGTCGTTACCTTCCGGAGTGAAGACGGAGTGGACGTATAAAGAATCTTTCCACCCTGTGGAAGGGGTTCCTTATTCGGTGTCTGTGAGCAATGTACCGGAAGATACGGTCAACCATATTCCGTCTTTCGATCGTTTGGTGGTACGTCACCTTAAGACTGGAACTGCATTTCAGATTGATAGTATAGGTTACTATACACTGTATAATCAGAATCGTTCGATTCTTTTTATTCGTAAACAAGCCAAAGGAAATGCTTTGTGTTATGGCCCGTTGGTAGGTCCCTACCGGACTATTTATCAAAGTTCTGTCAAGAAAGGACTTTCTTCTTTCAGTCTTGACAAAGAACGGCTGACCGGAGAGTTTACTGTGAAGGATTCACTATGGTATAATTTCTCCTTGAAGAATAATACTTGCGACCTTGTATTCGACCGTAAGGAGATTGTCATTCCTGCGGGAATGGAACTTGTCCGGGCTAGTCTGTCAAGTAGCCAGAAGTTTCTGACAATGGAACTCAGACCTTATCAGGAGAAAGTAAATAAAGATAAGAAAGAAGAGGAAATAAAGCCGGATAAGAGTTTTGAACTGGAGTTGTGGACCTGGGATGAATATGAAGTACCTACTTTGCAGACTCGTAGCCGTTATTCCCATCCTCAATATTCGAAATATATCTATGACATTACTTCCCAAAAATTGACGGAAGTAGCTCCCGGACATGCTGATTTGTTGGAGCCGGACCGTGCGGAAGAGATTCATTATGTGCTTTACACAGACGAAACGCCTTATCGTGCGCAGAAAGACTGGCTTAATGAAATGCCGTTTGACATCTATTCTGTGAATGTACATACGGGAGAAAAGCAATTGGTAGGACGTAGCTACCGGACAAGACCGAGGTGGTCGGTGAACGGCAAATGGGCTGTGATGTATGATCCTGTTGCACAGGTATGGAATAAGTTTGACGGAAAAACGGGTGAGGTTACCGATATTTCAACAGCTATTGGGTATCCGATATTCGAGGAAACTTATGACAAACCAAATCCTGCACCTGCTTATGGTATTGCTGGTTGGACTGCTGATGGTAATAATGTGTTGATTTATGATGCTTATGACTGGTGGAAGATCGATTTGACCGGAGAACGTCAGCCGGAATGTACCACTAAGGGGTATGGTCGCAAAAATCAGAGATCTATCCGTAAAATGACCAGCAATATTGACAAAGAAGTATTCAATCCGGACGAGACGATTATAGTTAGTGTATGGGATGAAAACACAATGGATGAAGGTATTTATTCACTTGACATGAAAGGTCGCTTGAAGAAGCTCGCAGAAGGTCCTTACATCTATTCAATTCATCGTTTTTCTGACAATCAGAAGTATTGTATTTGGAATCGTCAGAATGTATCAGAATTCCGTGATCTGTGGTGGAGTAAATCGGATTTCTCTGATCCGATTCGTATAACGAACGCTAATCCTCAACAAAGCGAATACAAATGGGGTACTGCAAAGTTAGTGGAATGGACTAATTATGAGAATAAGCCTAACAAGGGAATACTTTACTTGCCGGAAGATTATGACGCTAAGAAAGAATATCCCGTTCTGGTACAGTTCTATGAAACACATTCCGGAGGACTGAACACTTATCACGCTCCTATGTTGAGTAGCGCAATGGCGGATGTGATGTACTTTGTAAGTAATGGGTACATTGTATTTATGCCGGATGTGCATTTCACCATAGGAACACCGGGACAGAGTAGTTATGATGCAGTAGTAAGCGGAACGAAATACTTGATAGAGCAGGGGATAGCGCATCCGGGAAAAATAGGTCTTCAGGGACATAGTTGGTCAGGTTTCCAAGCTAGTTATCTGGTGACGAAGACGGATATATTCGCTTGTGCTAATATCGGGGCTCCTATTACTGATATGGTAACCGGTTATTTGGGTATTCGTGGTGGAAGCGGTTTGCCGCGTTATTTCATGTATGAAGAATGGCAAAGCCGTATGGGAAAGAGTTTATGGGAAGCCAAAGATAAGTATTTGGCAAGCTCTGCTATCGTAGAAGCGGATAAGATACATACTCCATTATTAATTTGGCATAATGATAAGGATGAGGCTGTTGCCTACGAACAAGGTCGTGCACTTTATTTAGCTATGCGTCGTTTACAACGTCCGGCATGGCATCTTAATTACAAAGGTGAAGGGCATTTTCTTGGTAATCAGGCTGCACAGAAAGACTGGACTATCCGGATGAAACAATTCTTTGATTATTACCTGAAAGGAACAAAAGAGCCGCGTTGGATGAAAGAGGGTATTCATTTGCGAGAACGTGGAATTGATCAGAAATATGATTTACTAGAAAAATAAATTAAAATGAAGAAACTATTAATGACAGTTATGGCTCTGTCTTGCTTTGCATTCAGCAGCTACGGACAGAAAAAAGTGGAGAAACAAATTATTGGTAAATGGTGCAACCCTTATACCTATGAATCAACAGGCGAACTCAAGGGGTTTGAGTTTAAAAAAGGTGGAAAATGCTCTGCCATCAACGTACCGTCTTTAGATCTTAGAACATGGAAGATAGATGAGGACGGCTATTTGATTATAGAAGGATTCAGCAAAGAAGACGATGGAAAAATAGAAGTGTATAAGACGCGTGAACGTATTGGTTACGTAACATCTGATTCATTGGAATTGGTTGTTCAGGAAGCACAGCCGCGATTGGCTTTTCTGTATCTGAATACGAAATCAATCAAGAAGCTGGTTACTCCGGAAGTAACTCCCGACAAAAAGTAATAAATCTCTCTCTTAATAATTTAGTGTTAATATTAGCATGTTGTTGCTAATGAAACGCCCCGTTGTAGTGATTACAATGGGGCGTCTTCGTTTTACAGAATTTATACAGTATGTTGCAGTATAGTCTGTTTTAGTAAACCGTTTATTTATTGAAATCGTTTGCAGTTGAGGCTTGCTTACGCTTGTCGCATGGTCAATGCTTGATTCTCCGCAGCTTCCATAACTTCCCGTTCTCCGGGACCTTTATCGTTGATGCCGCACAAGTGAAGAATCCCGTGGATAATCACACGATGTAGTTCATCTTCGTATGAAGCACCAAATTGTTCCGCATTGGTGCGTATCGTGTCCAGGCTAATGAATAAGTCGCCTGATAAACGATCGCCTTCACAATAATCGAAAGTAATAATATCCGTGTAGTAGTCATGTTGCAGATACTGGCGGTTTACTTCCAGAATCTTCTCGTCCGAGCAGAAGATATAAGCGATTTCACCGAGTCTTTTTCCGTAAGAAGCGGCTACGGCTTTTATCCATTCCGTAGTCTCGCGTTTCTTGATATCAGGCATTTTTACGCCTTCTGTTTGATAAGTTACAGCCATAATTGAATGTTATGATTTAAAAGAAAAATAAATAACTGATTAAGATAGCGGCTATGATACCCGAGAAGTCTGCTATCAGACCGCAAGTCACTGCATTACGAGTCTTGGTTATACCCACACTGCCGAAGTAAACGGCCAGAATGTAGAATGTGGTATCTGAAGCTCCGCGTACTACGCAACTCATACGCCCTACAAATGAATCCGGTCCCAGTTCTTTCATCGTATCGATCATCAAGCCGTTGGCACCGCTACCGCTAAGCGATTTCATCAATGCAGTAGGAAGTGCCCCTACAAAGCTCGTGTCAACTCCGCATGAGCCTACTATGTAGCCAATGCCTCCCACTAGAAAATCCATAGCTCCCGAAGTGCGGAACACGGCGATTCCTACAAGGAAAGCAACCAGATAAGGTATGATACGTACAGCTGTCGTAAATCCTTCTTTAGCTCCCTCTACAAACGAATCGTATACATTGATTTTTTTCCTGACTCCTGTCAAAATAAACAGGATGATGACACTGAACAGCAGAATATTCGCTATCAATGTAGAATAAGTACCCATATCCTCTCGTGAAACGCTTAGAAACAGATAAACCAAACCGGAAAAGAAAAGACAGATAACGCCCATTAAAATAAGAATAGGCTTATTGATTAAGTTTATCTTTTGAGCGATGCTGACTGCTATGACTCCTACTAAAGTTGAAATGAAAGTACTTAGCAGGATAGGGATAAATACATCCGTAGGCTGTGCAGCCCCCATTTGTGCACGATACACCATGATACTGATTGGAATGATGATAAGACCGGATGTATTAATCACCAAAAACATAATCATCGGATTGGAAGCCGTATCCTTTTTCGGATTCAGTTCCTGCAGCTCTTTCATAGCCTTCAGCCCCAGCGGGGTGGCAGCATTGTCGAGACCAAGCATATTGGCGGACATATTCATGAAGATGGATCCTAACACCGGATGTCCTTTAGGAATGTCCGGAAACAGACGGCAAAGCACCGGACTAAGAAAGCGGGCCAGTGCATTAATCAATCCGCTGTTCTCGCCGATTTTCATGATACCCAACCAAAGGGCCAGTACACCCGTAAGTCCTAGCGATATCTCGAATGCCGTTTTGGAGGAGTCGAACGTAGAGTTCATGATAGCCGTAAATATCTCCGTATCTCCCAAAACAATCACTTTTATAAGAGCGATGATAAAGGCTATGACGAAGAATCCTATCCAAATGTAATTTAGAACCATAGTTGATAACGTGTATATAGATAGTGCAAAAGTAGTTATTACGTTTCAAATAAACTAAATCTTCGTCTTTCTTATACTGAAAATGAATGTAAATCTCTATCTTTGTCTCCTACTTTCAAGAAATAAATGGAACAGGAAGATTTTAACATACGCGAACATCAGCTTACTTCAAAAGAACGGGATTTCGAGAATGCACTCCGTCCGTTAAGCTTTGAAGACTTTAGCGGTCAGGACAAGGTGGTGGAAAACCTTCGCATTTTTGTGAAGGCGGCACGTCTGCGTGGCGAAGCACTCGACCATGTACTGTTGCACGGCCCTCCCGGATTAGGAAAAACAACTCTTTCGAATATTATCGCCAACGAATTGGGAGTTGGCTTTAAAGTAACTTCCGGTCCGGTACTTGATAAACCGGGTGACCTGGCAGGTGTATTGACCAGCCTCGAACCGAACGACGTGCTTTTTATTGATGAAATTCATCGTCTGTCGCCCGTAGTGGAAGAATATCTTTATTCGGCCATGGAAGATTACCGCATCGATATTATGATCGATAAGGGTCCTTCGGCACGCAGTATCCAGATCGATTTGAATCCTTTCACACTGGTTGGTGCAACCACCCGTAGTGGTTTGCTGACAGCTCCGCTTCGTGCACGTTTCGGTATTAATCTTCATTTGGAGTACTATGATGACGATATTTTGAGCAATATCATCCGTCGTTCTGCGTCCATACTGGATGTGCCTTGTTCGGTACGTGCAGCATCGGAGATCGCTTCCCGTAGCCGCGGAACGCCCCGTATTGCCAATGCCTTGCTCCGTCGGGTACGTGATTTTGCGCAGGTGAAAGGCTCCGGTTCTATCGATACGGAGATCGCCCAGTTTGCATTGGAAGCACTGAATATTGATAAGTACGGCCTGGATGAGATAGACAACAAGATACTTTGCACCATTATAGACAAATTTAAAGGTGGTCCGGTAGGTATCACTACCATTGCCACGGCTTTGGGAGAAGATGCGGGAACCATTGAGGAAGTTTACGAACCTTTCCTGATAAAAGAAGGATTTATGAAGCGTACTCCCCGTGGACGTGAGGTGACCGAACTTGCCTATAAACATTTGGGAAGAAGTCTTTATAACAGTCAAAAAACGCTGTTTAATGACTAACATAAAGCGTCATGTGACAAGTGGTATTAACGGTATAAAAGAACTTTATAAAGCATAGTTGGATGATGAAGCAATGGACTACTTTACTTGTTTTTCTCTTTTTGAGCTTGTCTTTATCGGCTCAACAGGAATATGGGAGGGATATTTTTGTCTCTTCTAAAGGAGACTCTTTACCTTATCGGATGATTCATCCCGAATCGGTGAAGCCAGGTGAAAAGTATCCGCTCGTACTGTTTCTGCATGGAGCCGGCGAACGGGGAAATGATAATGAGAAACAGTTGACTCATGGTGGACAGATGTTTCTTAATCCGGTCAATCAAGAGAAGTATCCCGCTTTCGTTCTAATTCCACAGTGTCCGACAGACGGTTACTGGGCTTATACAGGACGTCCGAAGTCGCTTATCCCTACAGAAATGCCAGTGGGACAAGAGATCAGTCCTATATTGCAAACGCTTAAACAGTTGCTCGACTCTTATCTGGTAATGCCCGAAGTGGACACACAACGGGTTTATATTATCGGTCTTTCAATGGGAGCGATGGGAACGTATGATTTAGTCGTGCGTTATCCGGAGATTTTTGCAGCTGCAGTTCCTATTTGCGGTACAGTCAATCCAAGTCGGCTATCGGTTGCCAAGGATGTGAAATTTCGTATCTTTCACGGAGATGCGGACGATGTAGTTCCGGTGAAAGGTTCTCGCGAAGCGTATAAAGCACTGAAAGCTGCCGGTGCAGATGTGGAATATATTGAATTCCCCGGTTGCAATCATGGGAGCTGGAATCCGGCTTTCAATTATCCCGGATTTATGGATTGGTTGTTCAAACAAAAGAAGAAACGTTGAACCAATCTAAATGATAATTACTAATAAAACATGGCTGGACTAAAATCATTAGCTAAAGATACGGCAATTTATGGGTTGAGTAGTATTGTCGGACGGTTCCTTAACTACATGCTGGTGCCTTTGTACACAGCGGTATTGCCAGCTTCCACCGGAGGTTATGGAGTTGTTTCAAACGTATATGCGTTTACAGCCCTGATGCTTGTACTGCTTACGTTCGGTATGGAAACGGGATTCTTCCGTTTTGCCAACAAATCGGGAGAAGACCCGATGAAAGTATATGCCAACTCCTTGTTATCGGTAGGAGGGGTATCTTTGATTTTTGTTTTCCTTTGCTTGTTATTCCTGCAACCTATTTCCAATTTACTGGATTATGGCGATTATCCGGAGTTTATAGCGATGATGGCTGTTGTGGTAGCTTTAGACTCTTTCCAATGCATTCCTTTTGCCTATTTACGGTATAAAAAGCGGCCTATTAAGTTTGCTGCTATTAAACTGCTCTCTATCGTTGGTGGCATCGGTTTGAATTTATTTTTCCTATTGGTGTGCCCGTGGCTGAATGTACATTGTCCGTCAACGATCTCCTGGTTTTATGATCCGGATTATTTAGTGGGATATATCTTTATTAGCAACCTGATTATTTCGGTTGTCCAGATGTTCTTCTTTATTCCGGAACTGACAGGTTTTGCTTATAAGTTGGACAAGGTATTGCTGAAACGAATGGTCGTATATTCTTTCCCGGTATTAATCTTAGGTTTGGTAGGTATTCTAAATCAGACTGTGGATAAGATGATCTATCCGTTTCTTTTTGAAGACCGGCAGGGAGGGTTGGTGCAATTGGGTATCTATGCAGCAACCAGTAAGATTGCGATGGTGATGGCAATGTTTACGCAAGCTTTCCGTTATGCTTACGAACCGTTTGTCTTTGGCAAAGACCGAGAAGGAGACAACCGGAAGATGTATGCCGCTGCGATGAAGTATTTTCTTATATTTTCCTTGCTGGCTTTCCTTGCTGTCATGTTCTACCTCGACTTGCTGCGTTATCTGGTGGCAAGGGGTTACTGGGAAGGCCTGGGGGTAGTAGCTATTGTAATGCTTGCAGAGATCTGTAAAGGGATCTATTTCAACCTTTCCTTTTGGTATAAACTGACGGATAAGACCTATTGGGGAGCCTACTTCTCGGTGATTGGTTGTGTTATTATTGTCGTATTGAACATCCTGTTTGTGCCGGTTTACGGTTATCTTGCTTCGGCATGGGCTTCTGTTGCAGGCTATGCAGTCATCTTGCTGCTATCCTACTGGATAGGACAGAAAGAATACCCGATTCATTATGACTTGAAGAGCCTGGGACTTTATGTTCTGCTGGCAGCGGTACTTTACATTATTGGAGAGCAGGTTCCTATCCCTAATATAGTGCTCCGTCTCGCTTTCCGTACCGTACTCTTATTGCTATTTATAGCTTATATTATCAAGAAGGATTTACCATTGAGTCAGATTCCTGTTATTAATCGATTTATAAAGAAGAAATAACTATGAAGACAGATGAACGTAATAAGTTTGCTATCAAGTCCTTTCTGGGAGAATATCTGGACTTGAGGAAAGATAAGGATAATGAACTGGCCACAGTGGATTCTATCCGTAAGGGGGTAGAGTTCAAAGGTGCCAATTTATGGATTCTGATCTTTGCCATATTCATGGCATCACTCGGATTGAATGTGAACTCCACTGCCGTTATTATCGGTGCCATGTTGATTTCTCCATTGATGGGACCTATTATGGGAGTAGGACTGTCTGTCGGACTGAATGACTTTGAATTAATGAA
>ERZ779922.1327-NODE-1327-length-17713-cov-6.198890_pt1 | contig 17713 bp, 20 predicted proteins | sample MGYA00511544_ERZ779922 | MGnify/ENA primary metagenome ERZ779922 (study PRJEB29588, sample SAMEA2154516) | human gut metagenome | biome: human gut; feature: human-associated habitat; material: faeces | place: Denmark | collected 2008/2010 ... | reverse complement strand
GGCGACGACCGCCGCGACGACGAGAAACGGCGCGGGATACGGGGCCTGCTGCGCCGCATCTTCGGCAAACACAAAAAATAATTGACGATGGCCATACGCAATGCAATCATCGCCGTGGATTTCGACGGCACGGTCGTGACGCACGCCTACCCCGAGATCGGGGAGGATGCCGGAGCCGTGCCCGTGCTCCGCGAACTGACCGGCAACGGTTGCCGGCTGATCCTCTACACGATGCGGCACGGGGCGCTGCTCACCGAGGCCGTGGAGTGGTTCCGGAGGCACGGCATCCCGCTCTACGCCGTGAACGAGAACCCCGCGCAGCGGCGCTGGACCTCCTCGCCGAAGATCCATGCCGACCTCTACATCGACGACAGCAACCTGGGCTGCCCGCTGCGCTTCGCCGAGGGCGAAAAGCGGCCCGTGGCCGACTGGACGCGCATCCGCGAACAGCTCGTGCGCGAGGGTTTTCTCGACTGAATGGCGGACGGACGCCTCCATCCGCCGCAGCGGAAGGAAGCGGAAGAGACGGAATGGCGGACGGACGAAGGCCGGAAGGCGAAATTCGCGCTTGCGAATTCACCCCGCATTCGTTACATTTGTGTCCGAAAAACAACAACCGCAACCATCAGAAATGAAGAAGATCCTGATTTGGGGACTCGTACTGCTCGCCTCGGCAGTCGGGACCGGGAGCGCCTCGGCGCAGCTGAGAATCGGAGGCAGGAAGATCAACACGTCCAAACTGCTCTCGGCCGGCAAGGATGTAGCCCAGGCCGTTACACTGAGCGACAAGGACATCGCCGACCTGAGCCGCGAGGCGGTGGCATGGATGGACGAGAACAACCCGGTGGCGCCCGACTCGTCGGAGTACGTCCAGCGGCTGAAACGGCTGACCGAGGGCATCACCGACGCCGACGGACTGCCGCTCAATTTCAAGGTATACCTCGTGACCGACGTCAATGCCTTCGCCTGCGGCGACGGATCGATCCGCGTGTTCAGTTCGCTGATGGACCTGATGGACGACGATCAGCTGATGGCCATCATCGGACATGAGATCGGACATGTCGTGCATGCCGACGTGAAGCATGCCATGAAAAACGCCTACCTGGCCTCGGCGGCGCGCAACGCGGCCGGTGCAGCCGAAGGCAGCGTCGTGGCGAAGTTGAGCGAGTCGCAGCTGGGCGACGTGGTGACCGCCTTCACCGACGCGCAGTTCTCCCAGAAACAGGAATATGCCGCCGACGAGTACGGCTTCGAGTTCGCCACCAGCCACGGATTCAGCCCCTACGCCATGTACAGCGCGCTGAACAAGCTCCTCGAGCTCTCGCAGGGCGAGAAGGCGTCGCGCGTGCAGAAGATGTTCTCGTCGCACCCCGACACCGAGCAGCGGGCTGCCCGCATGAAGGAGAAGGCAGACGCCCTGGCAGCCGCGGAGTGACCCGTCAGGCTACGGCGAAAAACGGAAAACCCCGGACCTCCACGATGGAAGGTCCGGGGTTTTTCGATCCACAGGGTCCCGGCACGGCACCGGAACCCGAAGCGGCTATTTCCAGAGGTCGCGCGGGTATTTGCCCTCGGCGATCATCGCCTCGATGGAGGCCATCAGCGCCGGTTTGTCCTCCTTGTAGGTGACGCCGTGCCACTGGGCGGCCGAGCGGAGCACGCGCAGCGAAGCCGTACCGTCGCCGATGAGCTTATTGACCATCGTCGGAATGTAGAACTCGGCCTTTATGTTTTCGCGGTTGGCCTCGAACCAGGTGCGGAAATACTCCTTCGAGTAGGCGAAGAAGTCGGGCGTGAAACCGAACAGGTTCATCGAAACGGGTGTATCCTCGGCCAGCTCCTCGTCAGCGCCGCCGTCGTGGAAGACGATCTTCCCGTCGGGCATCCGCTCGATCTGCGTGCGCTCGACCATCGAGGTCAGGTTGCCCTCGCCGTCCACGCCGCAGACGCCGCGCGACACCGTGCCGTTCGACGAGAGGGTCTTGTTCAGGTCGTAGGCCACCATGCAGTAGCGGTCACGGCTTCCGTCGAGCTGCATCAGGTAGTCGGCGATGGTCTTGTAGGCCTCGGCACCGTAGAAGTCGTCGGCATTGATCACGGCGAACGGTTCGCGGATGGCATCGGCAGCCATCATCACCGCATGGTTCGTACCCCACGGCTTGACGCGCCCCTCGGGAACCGACAGCCCCTCGGGCAGGTAGTCCAGCTCCTGAAAGACGAAGTCCACGTCGATGCGGCCACCGAAGCGGGCCGGCGAGAAGACCTCCTGGAACTCCTTGGCAAAGGAGTGGCGGATGACGAATACGACCTTGCCGAAACCGGCACGGATCGCGTCATAGACCGAATAGTCGATGATCGCCTCGTTGTTCGGACCGACGCCGTCCATCTGTTTGAGCGACCCGTAGCGGGAACCCATGCCCGCGGCGAGTACGAGTAATGTAGGCTTTACCATACTTTTTTTCGTTCGTTTACGTTGATTCACAGTAGTACAAAGGTACGAAATTCCGACGGTATCCGCAAACTATTTCCCGAAATTTGGCAGTGCGCCCGCGTTATATTATCTTTGTATCTTCGAAACAAAACGCAATCTAACGGACCGAACGATGAAATTCCCGAATCTCAAGGCATGGTGGCGCGGACTCTTCCGCAAACGCCGCTTCAACATGCTCAACGCCACGGACAACAGCGAGGAGTGGCACATACACCTCTCGCCGGCCAGCATCTTCGCCGGAGCGGTGGCCGTGGTGCTCACGCTCTTCATACTGATCCTCTCGCTGGTGGCCTACTCGCCGATCCTCGAATTCCTGCCCGGATACCGGACCGAAGCGGACCGCTCGCGCGAAAACCTCATACAGAACATCATCCGCCTGGACTCGATGGAGCGCATGATGAACGACATGCTCACCTACAACGAAAACATCGGGCTGATCATGGAGGGCAAGACCCCCGTGGCGCGGACGCTGCCCGCCTCGGACAGCCTCCGCACGTCGAACAAGGTGCTCGTCATGCCCTCGCCCGAAGATTCGATTCTCCGCGCCCAGATGGAGGGAGACGGACCCTATTCCCTCGCAGGAGACGAAGGCTCCTCGCGGCGGAAGGTGCGCGAGTCGATCCAGCTCATGACCCCCATAGAGGGCATCATCACCGAAGGGTTCGACATCGCCGCAGGCCGTTTCGGCGTGAAGATCGCCGCAGCGGCCGGCGACCGCGTGGCCGCCGTGGACGGCGGAACGGTCGTACAGAGCCTCTGGACGCCCGAAAACGGATACACCGTGATCCTGCAGCACGCCCAGAACCTGCTGTCGGTATACCGGAACCTCTCCCGCTCGCTCGTGGCTACGGGGCAGACCCTGCGCCCCGGCGAGATCGTCGGCTACAATGCCGAGGCCGAAAACGGCGAGGTCCGGCTCTTCCAGTTCGAGCTCTGGAGCAACGGCAAGCCCGTCGATCCGGAGAGCTACATCGTCTTCTAAGAAGCAACCATGAAACAACGCCTTGCCATACTCGGATCGACCGGTTCGATCGGCGTGCAGACCCTCGACATCGTCCGCGAAAACCCCGACCGGTTCGAAGCCCGCATCCTCACGGCCCACGGCAACTGGGAACAGCTCGCCCGCCAGGCCCGCGAATTCGACGCCGACACGGTCGTCATCGCCGACAAACGATACTACATCCCCCTGCGGGAGGCCCTCAGCGACACCGACACGAAGGTCTTCGCCGGTGAAGAGGCCGTGGCGCAGGTCGCCGCAAGCGGCGCGGCCGACGTGGTGGTCAATGCACTGGTCGGATATGCCGGACTAGCGCCGACGGTGGCCGCACTCGAAGCCGGACGCAAACTCGCCCTGGCCAACAAGGAGTCGCTCGTGGTGGCCGGAGCCTACGTCATGCCCCTGGCCCGCGAGCGCTGCGCCCCGGTGCTGCCGATCGACTCGGAGCACTCGGCCATCTTCCAGTGCCTCGCGGGCGAACGCGCCGCGGTGCGCCGCCTGATCATCACCTGCAGCGGCGGGTCGTTCCGCGACCTCCCGCGCGAGGCGCTCGCCTCGGTGACCGTCGAGCAGGCGCTGCACCACCCCCAGTGGCACATGGGCGCCAAGATCACGATCGACTCCTCGACGCTCGTGAACAAGGGCTTTGAGGTGATCGAGGCCCACTGGCTCTTCGGCACGCCGGCCGAACGGATCGACGTGGTGATGCACCCACAGTCGATCATCCACTCGATGGTCGAGTTCGACGACGGCGCGATCAAGGCCCAGCTCGGGACCCCCGACATGCGCATGCCGATCAGCTACGCGCTCTTCTTCCCCGAACGGGCACACCGACCGCAGGAGCGCTTCAGCTTCGTCGAGCATCCCCAGCTGACCTTCGCCGAGGTGGACCGCGTGAAATACCCGGCGCTCGACATCGCCTACGACTGCCTGCGCCGCGGCGGAACGGCTGCCTGCACGATGAACGGCGCCAACGAGGAGGCCGTGGCCGCCTTCCTGGCCGGGCGCTGCGCCTGGCTCGACATCGTGCGCGCCATCGAATATGCCCTGGGGCACGCCGCATTCGTCGCCGCACCCTCGCTCGACGACTACGCCGCAGCCAACGACGAGGCCCGCACGCTGGCCGCCCGATTCCTCAACCTGTAAATCCGCACCTGCAACATGGACATACTGATCAAAATCCTCCAGTTCTTCCTCTGCTTCACGATCCTCGTGGGGATTCACGAACTGGGACACTTCATCATGGCGCGCGTGTTCCGCATCCGCGTCGAGAAATTCTACATCTTCTTCGACCCGTGGTTCTCGCTCTTCAAGTTCCGCCGCGGGCATACCGAATACGGACTCGGATGGCTGCCTCTGGGCGGCTACGTGAAGATCGCCGGCATGATCGACGAGTCGATGGACAAGAGCTACCAGCAGCGCGAGCCCCAGCCGTGGGAGTTCCGCGCAAAACCCGCCTGGCAGCGCTTCCTGGTGATGATCGCCGGCGTGGTGATGAACGTCCTGCTGGCCATCGGCATCTACATCGGCATCTGCTACACGTGGGGCGACGCCTACTTCGCCAACGAAGACGCCCGCTGGGGCTACAACTTCAACGAGGCCGGGCACCGGCTCGGGTTCCGCGACGGCGACCGCTTCGTCTCGATCGACGGAGAGCCGGTGGACGACATCGCCGGGGCACTCAACGCACTGCTGATCACCGAGGGAGGTCGCAAAGTGGTCGTCGAGCGCGGCGGAGAGGAGGTAACGCTCGACCTGACGCTCGAAGAGCTGATCGCCATGCGGCAGCAGAAGGGCTACGAAGGACTCTTCACGCTGCGCGTACCTTTCCTGATCGACAGCTGCGCCAGTGCTGCGGCCGTCGCGGCACTGCGACCCGGAGACGAGATCGTCGGGATCGACGACCTGCAGGGACTCGATTACCCGGCCTACCGCACCTACCTCGGCACTCGGGGCGGCGACTCGGTGCGCCTCGACGTGCTGCGCGGCGGGGAGCGGATGAGCATGGTGCTGCCCGTGTCGGAGGAGGGAAAGATCGGGGTCATCGCCCGCAATCCCTACTCCTACCGGACCCGCAGCTACACCTTCGCCGAGGCGATTCCGGCAGGCATCCGCAAAACAGGCGACGTACTGGCCTCCTATTGGGAGCAGCTCAAGCTCATCGTGCAGCCCAAGACCAAGATGTACGAGGAGCTCGGAGGATTCATCTCGATCGGCAGCATCTTCCCCTCGCAGTGGGACTGGCAGGACTTCTGGATGAAGACCGCCTTCCTGTCGATCATCCTCGCGGTGATGAACATCCTCCCCATCCCGGGGCTCGACGGCGGCCACGCGATCTTCACCTTCTGGGAGATGGTCTCCGGGCGCAAGGTCAGCGACCGTGTGCTCGAAGCCGCGCAGTACGTGGGGCTGATCATCATCCTCATGCTCCTGCTCTACGCCAACGGAAACGACATCTACCGCTTCCTCCTCAAATAGGAGGGGCAAAAACAGGCTCCGCCGCATGAACGAACTCGAAAAGATGGCCACGGGCGAGCTTTACGACTTCTCGAAGCCCGAGATCATGGAGAGCTTCCGCCGCTGCCGGAAGCGTCTCGCACGATTCAACGCCGCATCGCCCGACGAGGAGACGGAGTACCGCGCGGCACTGGCCGGGCTCATGCCCGCATCCGACCCCTCGGCCATGGTCATCCCGCCCTTCCGGTGCGACCACGGGCACACGATCCGGCTGGGGAGGAAGGTCTTCGTCAATACGAACTGCACGTTCCTCGACAGCGGAGGCATCACGGTCGGCGACCACACGCTCATCGGACCCAACTGCCAGCTCTACACGCCGCAGCACCCGATCGACTACCTCGAACGCCGCCAGACGAAGGAGTCGGCGCGGCCGATCGTAATCGGACAGGACTGCTGGCTCGGAGGCGGCGTCATCGTCTGTCCCGGCGTGCGGATCGGCGACCGGTCGATCATCGCCGCGGGGAGCGTTGTCGTACACGACATACCCGAAGATTCGCTGGCGGCCGGAAATCCGGCCGTCGTGAAACGCAAGTTACGTTAAAACTTCAAAAAGGGAGACCCATGGAACAGACCCCGAAAAAGATAGACGCGGCAGAGACGGAGCCGCAGAACGGTCGGACCGACACGATGCAGGCACCGGCGGCCGAGGAGGCGATCGCACGGTGTGCAGCCGCACTCAGACGCCACCACTTCGACGTGGTCACGGTGAAGACGCCCGAGGAGGCGTTCGAGGTGATGCGTGCGACGGTCGAGGCCGAACAGCCGAAGCTCGTATCGTTCGGCGACTCGATGACCATGCGCGCCTCGGGCATCGTGGAGTGGCTCCGCGCCGACAGCCGTTGGACGCTGCTCGACGGATTCGACGCCTCGATGCCCCGTCCTGAACGGCTCGAGATCCGGCGCCAGGCCCTCCTCTGCGACCTCTTCGTCACGGGTATCAACGCCGTCACGGAGCAGGGCACGCTCCACTGGCTCGACATGGTCGGCAACCGGATCGCCCCCGTGGCGTTCGGGCCCCGCAAGGTGATCCTCGTGGCCGGGCGCAACAAGATCGTCGCCTCGCGCGAGGAGGCCGAGAAGCGCATCCGCCACATCGCGGCCCCGCAGAACATCGCCCGACACCCGGGATTCCACACGCCGTGCGCCAAAACGGGCGTCTGCATGGACTGCAACTCACCGGACCGGATCTGCAACACCCGCATGGAGATGCTGCGCTGCCACCCGGCCGGACGCATCCAGGTCATCCTGATCGACCGGGAGCTCGGATTATGACACATACGAACCGCACTGAATGAAAAAACGATGAAACGACTGCTGTACATACTGACCGCCGCCCTCATGGCAAGCGCCTGCGGCGAAGAGAAGAACGAAGTTTTCTACACGATCTCCTACCCGATCACGGAGGTCGGGGCCGAAGTCACGATCGAAACGACCGAGCCCGAGCCCACGCCCGGCGAAGGGGGTGAAACGGGAGGCAGCGACACGACCGGAGGTACGGGAACCGACGAAGGGACCGGAAGCGGCTCGGAAACCGAGGACGAAACCGGCGACGGGACGGGGGAAGGCGGACAGACGGAAGACCCGGCCGTGGCGGAGATCGAGGCCGAGATCATCGCGGCGGCTCCCGTTGCGGCGGGCGGCAGCTACACGCTCTACTTCTCCACGTACAACGCCGGGCGGCTGGAGGTGATGACCGCGGCCGACGCCGCAATGGCAGCGGGCGTATTCGGCAAGGAGCCCGGGCAGAGCTCGATCGAATTCATCTACTCGGAGCGCGACTACGTCTGCACGGTCTCCTCGTACACCGACAGTGAGGGCGTGCGCAAGGTGCTGCTGGCCGTGGACCTCACCGAAGAGTACCGCAAGCTCCACCCCGAGGTGAACATCACCAAGGCCGAACGGCTCGAGTATACCTCGACGAACGCCTACTGATCCCGCAGACGAGCAACGACGATGGCAAAGATCAAGAAAGCCTACTTCTGCCGCAACTGCGGATTCGAGGCGCCGAAATGGCTCGGCAAGTGCCCGGGCTGCGGCGAGTGGAACACCTTCACCGAGGAGATCATCTCGCGCGGGAGCAGCCAGGTGCCGGCAGCCGTCGGCGGACCGCTGCCCGAAAGCCGGCCCCAGCGCGTGGCCGACATCCGCGAAAGCGAACACCGCCGGCTCGACCTGGGCAACACGGAGGTGAACCGCGTGCTGGGCGGCGGCATGGTGCCCGGGTCGCTCGTGCTGCTGGGCGGCGAACCGGGAATCGGGAAATCGACCCTCTCGCTCCAGATCGCCCTCGCGGCAAACGGGCTCAGAACGCTCTACGTCTCGGGCGAGGAGTCGGCCGAGCAGATCAAGATGCGCGCAACCCGCATCGGGATCGGCAACGAGGAGTGTCTGATCTACCCCGAGACGCTGCTCGAACACATCGTCGCACAGATCGCCGAGCAGCGGCCCGACCTGGTGGTCATCGACTCGATCCAGACGATCTACACCGAGCTGATCGACTCGTCGGCCGGCAGCGTGTCGCAGATCCGCGAATGCGCCGCCACCCTGCTCAAATACGCCAAATCGACCGGAACGTCGATCATCATCATCGGCCACATCACCAAGGACGGGACCATCGCCGGCCCGAAGATCCTCGAGCACATCGTCGATGTCGTCCTGCAGTTCGAAGGCGACAGCAACAACGTCTACCGCATCCTGCGCGGCATCAAGAACCGCTTCGGCGCAACGTTCGAGATCGGCGTGTTCGAGATGCTCGACGACGGGCTGCGCGGCGTGGACAACCCCTCGGAAATTCTGCTCACGCACTACGAGGAGCCGCTGTCGGGAATCGCCGTCGGGGCCTCGGCCGACGGGGTGCGTCCCTACCTGATCGAGGTGCAGGCACTCGTGAGCGGCGCCGCCTACGGAACGCCGCAGCGCTCGGCCACGGGTTTCGATGCACGCCGCATGAACATGCTGCTGGCCGTGCTCGAAAAGCGGCTGGGCATGAAGATGTTCCAAAAGGATGTCTTCCTGAACTTCGCCGGAGGATTCAAGGTCGCCGACCCGGGGCTCGACCTGGCGGTGGTGGCCGCCGTCATCTCCTCGTACTACGACCGCCCGATCGCCGAAGGGGTCTGCTGCGCCGGGGAGATCGGCCTCTCGGGCGAGGTGCGCCCCGCACCCCGCACCGAACAGCGCATCAGCGAGGCCGCGCGGCTCGGGTTCCGGAGAATCGTCGTATCGGGCTATCTGGCCAAGGGCACGCGCCGCCCGAAAGGGATCGAGGTTGTCGGCATCACCGGCATCGACCAGCTGCCCAAGGCACTCTTCATCGAGTAGAAGGCGGAGGAGTGCACTGAGAAAACGGGCCCCGAAAGCGTTGGCTTTCGGGGCCCGTTCGCATACCGATGCGGTCTCTGCGGCTGGCAGGACACACATGTGGAACAGAATTTGCTCGCTTGGCCGGTAAAACGGAAAAGTCATGCAAAAAAGAATCGTCGTACTCGGCGGCGCCGGGTTCATCGGGACACATCTCTGCCTGCGGCTGCTCGCCGACGGCAACGAGGTCTTCTGTGTCGATGTCCGCGATGCCGCAGGATCCTCCCTGCTTCGCGACGTCCTGCGCCATCCGGCCTTCCACGCCGTCCGCCACAACATCGTCCACGGATTCGGCATCCGCTGCGACGAGATCTACAACCTCGCCTCCCCTTCACGCGTATGCTACGACAAGGCGCTTCCGGTCGAAGCGCTGCAGGTCTGCATGACCGGGACGATCAACACGCTCGACACGGCCCGCGACGAGCATGCCCGCGTGCTCTTTGCCTCGTCGGGCGAGATGGGCGACACCCGTCCCGCCGCTGCCGAAGGGTGCGGGTGCGCACACACCCTCATGGAGGGAAAACGGGCAGCCGAAGCCCTGCACCGCGCCTACCGCGAGGAGTTCGACGTAGACACACGCATCGCACGCATCTACAACACCTATGGCAGCGGAGCCGACCTGATGGATCAGCGGCTGGTGATGAAGAGCGTCGTGGCGGCGCTGCGCAACCGCGACATACGCATCAACGGCAGCGGCGAGCAGATCCGCACGTTCTGCTGGGTCGAAGACCTGGTCGAGGGGCTCGTGCGGCTGATGGACGCCACGCCCACGGAGGGGGTTCGCACGATGGAGTTCGGCGGAGGGCATGAGGTCTCGATCCGCGCGCTGGTCGAGAAGATCGTCGCGCTGACAGGCAGCCGCTCGCGCATCGTACACGTCAAGGCCCGGCCGGGTGACGCCCCGCGGAGGGTGCCCGACCTCACGAAGGCGCGCAACGAACTGGGATGGATACCCCGCACGCCGCTCGTCGAGGGACTGCGACGCACGATCGCCTATGCCGAAAAGGAGCTCTCGGGAAAGGTCCACACGGCCGTCACGTGGGCCGAGATCAACTGAAGGAAAAACGGAATACGATGAACGATTTCGACAAGATCATCTGGAGCGATACGCTGGTCCTCGTGGAGTTTTTCGCCTCGTGGTGCGGACCATGCCGGGCCATGGACCCGACGGTAGAACGGTTCCGGCGCATGATGAACGGGCGCGCGGAGGTGCTCCGCATCAACATCGACGACGAGCAGATGCTCCCCATCGTCCGCCGCTACCGCATCCGCACGGTACCGACGCTGCTCCTCTTCCACCGCGGCGAGGAGCGCTGGCGCCGCAGCGGCATCACAAGCTACGAGGAGATGGCCGCGGCGCTCGAACAGACGGAAGCACTCATACACGCCACGCCGCACTGAATCAGTGCGGCAAACGCCAGGCAAGCTCCTCGTGGACGAAGTCTTCGGCAGGGAGCGAGCCGAGAGATCCGGCCGCGCGGAGTACCGCCTGCCGGGTCTCTTCGTTTCGGGCCCCGATGGCCGCGCAGAAGGCGACGGCACCCTGGGCAAGCAGGTGAGCCCCGACCCGGGAGAGGGAGCGCACCTCGGCGGCCGAGGCAGACGGAGCAGACGGGGCAGACGGGCCGGAACCGCCGGAGGCCGTCTCCTCATCCGCGGCCGCAACGGCGGCCCGGTGGACGGCTTCGAGAGCCGGAGCGATCCACTCCTCGGGGGCCTGCGGCCAGCGGGCCGCGGCCATCAGTGCCGCATAGCGGAGCAACAGCGGCTGCGAGGGGGCGATCCACAGGCCGAAAAGTGCGGGGAATGCCCCGGCGCGGCTCAGCAGCGCAAAGGCCGCTTCCTCGGCCAGTTCGTTGTTGTCGATCCCCGCAGCCCAGAATGCAGAATCGTCGGGCGTGAGCCGGTCGGGCTCGGCAATATGGAAGGCGGCGAGACGCAGCTCGCGGACATCCTGACGGAAAAGGAATTCGGCGAAGTCGTGGTCGGGCGTCTCGGCGCGGGCCAGACGGCGCAGGGTCGGGAGGCTCACGCCGTAGTTGAGCCCGTAGGGACGGCCGACAAGGCGCATGGAATCAGCGACGGCCCCGTTACGCTCGCGGCGGATCTCGCCGAGCAGGGCCGTCATGCGGGAGGTGTGGTTCATCGCGGCGGGATTACTTGCGGCGCGGAAGGGCCACCTGGACCGTACGTCCGAATTCGAAGACCGGAAGCACCGCACGGGCATACTCGCGGCCTGCGGCGATCACTGTGCAGACGGCCGGAGCCGCCACGCGGCACTTGACGACCGAGGACTCCTTGGGGCCGGCCTCGATGCTGCAGGAGGCCTCACCCGCAGGTTCGATCTGCAGGAGCACCATGTCGCCCGAAAGGTCGCTGTCGGGAAGCAGTCCGGCAGCCGGGCTGAAGCGGCAGAAGACATACTGGTTCTTGCCGGCCTCGGGATAGACCAGATAACGGTGCGTCTCGACCAGGACGGTCTGCTTGCCGAGGAAGAGCTCGAGGTAGCTCTGCTCGAGTCGCTCGATCTCCGAAAGAGCGGCATTCAACCCCTCACCGAAGACATTCTCGCCGGCATCGCCCGTGATGAGCTCCAGCCGGTGGCGGCGCAGGGCGAATACCTGCTCGGCAGCGGCGCGCGCCGCATCCTCGAGCGACGGGACGACCATCGACATCTTGTCGGGCTGAACCCGGGCGAACTCCTCGTCGGAGGAGGCGTGCTGCAGCACCCGCTGCTGCGGGGCGGCCGGCTCGCCGGCATCATAGAGATCGTCGCCCGAGAGGGCGATCCGGGCCCCGACGACGCTCCACGTCGTCTTGTCGGTCAGCGGAGCACGAACGCCGAGGTATTTCTGCGCATAACGCGCGTAGGGCCCGCAGAGCGTCACCGTGCGCTCGACCGTCAGATCGACGGCCAGTACCGTGCGGGGCATGCTGACGGCGATGCCGTCGGCACCTTCCATTGCACCCTCGAGTGCGATATAGGGGTTTTGGGCCATGGCTGCCGTTGCTCCGAAGAGCAGGCCGGCAAACAACAGGATTTTCGATTTCATAAGCATCTGCATGTTGATCCGAAGACAAATGTAACCTTTTTTCACGGGACCTCAAAATTTCAGGTAAAAATCGCAGGTCAGGACCCGGTATTCGGGCGTATAGCATTCATGCTCACCCGTGCCGATCGTCAGTTCGTCGCGGAGAGGCGCGCCGGACGCCGGGTCCGAAGCGTGCACGCCGGCAGGCACGAACTCGAGAAGAGCCCGCTTGACGGGGCGCCGCGGCGTAGTGCGGACATCAGTACGGCGGACGGGCTGCAGGTACCCCCGGCAGAGGTGCACGAACCGGTCGGCCTCCGTGGTCGGAAGGATGACGGCGAAGTGCCCGTCTGCGGCCAGCAGCCGCACGACGGCATCGCGCAACTCCCCGAAGGGCAGGTGGACGGCGTGCCGGACCGTCGTGCGGCCGGCATCGGGGCAGGTGAGCGAATCGACGAAGAAGGGCGGGTTCGAGACGATCAGGTCGAACGGCCGGTCGGAGAACTCCTGCACGGGGCAGCGGACGAACGAGAGCCGGTCGCCCCACGGCGAAGCGTCGCCGTTGGCACGCGCCTCGCCGACATCATCGATATCGATTCCCGTGACGGCGGCCCCGGGGGCGCGCTGGGCCAGCATCAGGGCGATCAGCCCCGTGCCGGTACCGATGTCGAGGATCCGCCGGTCGGAGTCGCGCAGCGGAGTCCAGGCGCCGAGCAGAACGCCGTCGGTGCCAACCTTCATCGGCGAGCGTTCCTGGCTGACGGAGAATTGTTTGAAGTGGAACATATCAATCAAAGCGTGAGGCGGCGGTCGATGCCGGCGCCGAAGAGGGCGAAATCGAAACGCACGGGGTCCGCGGGATCGAAGCGCCGCAGCGCAGCGGTCGTCTCCTCGACGGCCCGCCAGTCGTTCTGGCGCCGCGTCAGCAGCCCCAGCGTACGGGCGACGTTCCCGGCGTGGATGTCGAGGGGAATGCGGAGGGCAGACATCGGGATGGCCGTCCACAGGCCGAAGTCCACACCACGGTCGTCGCGGCGGACCATCCAGCGCAGGAACATGCAGAGCCGCTTGCAGGCGGCACCCCGCTCGACGGACGAGAGGTGTTTCTCGCACCGGGGCGCATGCTCCCCGGCAAAGAACGCACGCCGGAAGTCGGCAAGCGTAGCGGCAAGGTCGCCCGTCACGGCGTAGCTGTGCTCGAAGAAGGCACCCAGACCGCCCCACCCGCTATCGATGCGGCGCAGGGCCAGCACGAAGTCGCGCAGGTCGCAGCCCCGAAACGTGCGGTGGACAAAGGCGTCGAGGCCCGCGAGTTCGCGCTCCGAGGCGTTGCGCACGAAGTCCGCCGGGGCGTCGTCCATCAGGCGCATCATCCGGTGGCCGTTGCGGACGATCGTCCGGCGGTTGCCCCAGGCGATCGTGGCGGCGAAGAAGCCGGCGATCTCACGGTCGGCACGGTCCGTAAAGCGGTGCGGGACCGAAATCGGATCGTCGGGAATGAACTCCGGGCGGTTATAGGTGTCGTGGAGCCGCTCGAGCAGTTCGCGCAGTTCGGTATCAGCGGACCGTTCCATCCGACATCGTGATCGTGCGGTCGGCCATGGCGGCCAGGTGCTCGTCGTGCGTCACGATGACGATCGTCTGTCCGAGCCGTTCGCGCAGTTCGAAAAAGAGGCGGTGGATCTCGTCGCGGTTGTGCGAATCGAGGTTGCCCGAGGGTTCGTCGGCCAGCAGCACGGCCGGCGAGTTGATCAGCGCCCGCGCGATGGCCACACGCTGCTGCTCACCGCCGGAGAGCTGCCCCGGCTTGTGGTCGCGGCGTGCCGAGAGGCCCACCAGGTCGAGCAGTTCGCCGGCGCGCCGCTCGACCTCGGCACGCGGCCGCCGGCCGATCAGCCCGGGAATGCAGACGTTCTCGAAGGCCGAGAACTCGGCCAGCAGGTGGTGGAACTGGAAGACGAAGCCGATCCGCTCGTTGCGGAAGCGCGAGAGGTCGCGGTCGCCCAGGGCGAAGGGATCGCGGCCGTCGATCTCGACACGGCCCGAGTCGGGACGTGACAGCGTGCCGATGATCTGCAGCAGCGTGGTCTTGCCTGCGCCGCTGGCCCCGACGATTGAGACCACCTCGCGGTCGGCGACCTCGAGTGAGACGCCCCGCAGCACCTCGAGCGAACCGAAGCTCTTGTGGATATCCGTTACGCGTATCATGGTTGCGTGGTTTGAATCGTATCGCCGCGGAAGGCGCAGAACAGGCGCACGCTGTCGGCCGCCTCGCGGACGTCGTGGACGCGGAGGATCGCGGCGCCCTGGCGCAGGCACTCCCAGCCCAGGGCTACGGTGCCGGCGAGCGACTCGGCGGGCGTGCATCCCAGCGTGCGGTAGATCATCGACTTGCGCGAAAGACCCGCCAGCACCGGACAGCCCAGCGAGCAGAGGCGGTGCAGTCCGGCAAGCAGTTCGAAGTTCTGCGCGGCGGTCTTGGCGAAGCCGAAGCCCGGGTCGAGGATGATCCGCCCGCGGCGGATGCCGGCCTGCTCCATGTCGCAGAGGCGCGAGCGGAAGTAACCGACCACCTCGGTCACAATATCGCGCCGGTAGTCGGTCAGCGACTGCATCGTCTTCGGGTCGCCCTTCATGTGCATGGCGATGTAGGGCAGGTCGAGTTCGGCGACGGCCCGAAGCATGTCGGGATCGAGTTCGCCGGCCGAGATGTCATTGACGATGACGGGGCCGAACTCCGCGACGGCGCGGCGCACCACCCCGCTGCGGAACGTATCGACCGAAACGGCGACATCGGGGTCGGCCTGCCGCACGGCGGCAAGCCCCAGGCGCACGCGGCGCCACTCCTCGTCGGGCGACACCTCGTCGGCCCCGGGGCGCGAGGAGTAGCCCCCTACGTCGATGATCGAGGCACCCTCGTCGAGCGCCTCGCGGACCCGCCGGGCAACGGCGTCGCCGTCAGGCGTGCGGCTCCCGGCGTAGAAAGAGTCGGGGGTAACGTTCAGGATGGCCATCACCTGCGGTACGGCAGGATCAATGGCCGGCATGTTGTGCTTCATGGCGGAATCGGCGGTCGAGCAGGGCTACGTTGGGTTCGAGCTCCTCCTCGAGGATATTGACCAGGGTGAAATCGGCCCGGGCGCAAAGCGCGTCGTCGTCGAGCTGGGCAGCGATCCGGCGGCGGACCGCCTCGGCGTCGCAGCCGTCGCGGCGGCAGGTGCGCTCGATGCGCAGTTCGAGCGGAGCCAGCACGGCGACGGTCCGGTCCACGCAACCTTCGAGGCCCGCATCGAAGAGGATGGCGCTCTCGAGGATCACGTAGTCGCCGCTCTGACGCTCGGCCCAGGCGGCGAAATCGGCCATCACGGCCGGGTGGACCAGCGCATTGAGATCGGCCCGTGCAGCGTCGTCGCGGAAGACGCGGTCGGCCAGCCACGCACGGTTGAGTTCACCGCCGCGGTAGCTCTCCGCACCGAAGCGGGCCACGATACCGGCACGCAGCGCCTCTGACGAGGTCATGAGCCGCTTGGCCTCGGCATCCGAATCGTAGACCGCAACGCCCTTTTGGGCGAAGAGGCGGCAGACGGTGCTCTTGCCGCTGCCGATGCCTCCGGTGATACCGACCTTCATCATGGCTTTTCTTCGGTTTCGGGTTCCCGGATCTCGGGGATCGAGCCGATCGACACGACCTTGATGTCGCTGATGCGCACCGAAATGGCATGCTGGAGCGACTGCGGGTCAATGACCAGAAAGTCCTCATGCCCCTCCTCGGTCGATGGGTGCGTCTTCAGTTCCGAGAGGGGGATGCGCAGCCGTTTGCTCGAATAGACCCTGTAACCGAAGAGGTTCGTGCCGAGCCCCTCGACCACGCAGGCTACCTCGATCGGCTGTCCGTCGATATTCACGCGGATGGTCTGCTCGGTCGTATAGGTATAGCTCAGTTTGGCCAGGTACCACAGGATGAACGATGCGACCAGCAGTGCCAGGAAGACCGGAGAGACGTAACGCCGGATCCAATGCAAGAAATTTTCCATACCTTCCGAAAGGCTAATTTTACGGCAAAGATAAAAATAAAATGGATTGCGCCGAATACGCAATCCATTTTATTATAAGGTACGGGAAGTCACCCCGCAGAGAAACGCTACTTCTTCTCGATCTCGGCCTTCTTCATGCGCTTGGTCATCAGGTCGTAGGCCAGCGGCGTGGCGATGAAGATCGTGGCGGCGGTACCTACCACGACACCGATGATCAGAGCGAAGATGAAGCCGCGGATCGTCTCGCCTCCGAAGATGACGATGGCCAGCAGCGTCACGAGCGTCGTACCCGAGGTGTTGATCGTACGCGAGAGGGTCGAGTTGATGGCGCCATTGACCAGATCGGCGAAGTTACGCTTCGGATAGAGCGTCATGTACTCGCGGATGCGGTCGAAGACCACCACCGTATCGTTGATCGCATAACCGATGATCGTCAGGATGGCGGCGATAAAGGCCTGGTTCACCTCGAGGTTGAAAGGCAGCAGTCCGTAGAACATCGAGAAGATACCGATGATCAGCAGGGCGTTGAAAGCCAGTGCGGCCGTAGCACCCGTAGCCCACTGCCAGCGCTTGAAGCGGAAGGTGATGTAGAGACCGATGGCGATGAGCGAGAAGAGCACCGAGTAGATGGCGTTCCAGGTCATGTCTTGAGCAATCGAGGGACCGATCTTGTCGGCGTTCAGGATACCGTTCTGGTCGGTCTGCGTGTTGCGGAACTGCTCGAAGGTGATGTCGTAGGAGTAGAGCGACTTGACGGCGTTGTAGAGGATCTGCTCGACCTCGGCCGTAGCCTCGTCCGACGTATCGTCGTAGCGGTACTGCGTCACGATGCGCATCTGGTTCTCGTTACCGTACTGCTTGACCTCGAAGCTGATCGCCGAAGCGTCGGCATCGGCATGCTGCGCGAAGACCTGACCCAGATTCTGACGAACCTCTTCGGCCGAAACGGGCTTGTCGAAGCGGATGACGTAGGCACGGCCGCCGGTGAACTCGGCACCGAGGTTCAGGCCGCGGACAGCCAGCGAGAGGAACGACAGCACCATCAGCACAACGACGATCGTATAGGAGATCTTGCGCTTCGAGAGGAAATCGACATGCGTGTTGTTGAGGAAGTTCTCCGACCACTTGTGCGAGAAGGAGATATTGCCCCACTTGGCAACAATCCACTCGATCAGCAGACGCGTGATGAAGATGGCGCAGAAGAACGAGGTGACGATACCGATGATGAGCGTCGTAGCGAAGCCCTGCACGGGACCCGTACCGAAGACGAAGAGGACGATAC
>ERZ779922.1288-NODE-1288-length-18052-cov-2.889259_pt1 | contig 18052 bp, 19 predicted proteins | sample MGYA00511544_ERZ779922 | MGnify/ENA primary metagenome ERZ779922 (study PRJEB29588, sample SAMEA2154516) | human gut metagenome | biome: human gut; feature: human-associated habitat; material: faeces | place: Denmark | collected 2008/2010 ... | reverse complement strand
ACAGAGCCAGGGCCCGGGCCGCCTGTTCTGCGGAAGGAGTTCCCTCCAGCAGCATATCCGCCAGGGCAGCCATGCTGTACGGATCCTTCCATTCCGCCCCTTTTTCAAACCAATGGAAGGCCTTTTCCCGGTCAGGGGGCAAATACTTGCCGTCCCGGAACATTATGCCCAGTTCCATCACGGCTCCCAAATCTTTACGGGAGGCCGCTTTCTCAAACCATTCTACGGCCTTGGCCGCATCCTGCGGCACTCCCAGCCCATCCCGGTACTTAAATGCCAGAAGGCCTTGTGCTGTCAGGTTGCCGCTTTCCGCTGCTTGAAGAAGATATGGGACTGACTTTTCCGGAGAACTGTCCGGAACCAGCTTTCGTTCATAAACAAGGGCAGCCCATAACGCCGCCTTGGAATCACCGTCATCCGCCTCTTTCTTCCACGTCTGGAGAGATTTTTTATAATAAAGGGCTACCGTCATCCTTCGGTCCTCCTGCTCCCTGGGAAGCCATTACAGCCACCTGGTACTGTGCCGCGGCATTACCGCTGTCAGCAGCCCGGGTAAACCAGTACCGGGCCCTTTCCAGGTTCTTTGGGTACAGGCGGCTGCCTGTATAAAACAGCTTGCCCAAATCCAGCATGGAATCCACATCTCCGTTATTGGCCCTTTTCTCTGCCAAGGAAACATACTCGGACATCCATTTGGACGTTTCCGCAGCATTACCCTCCACGTCATAATGCACAGCCAGCTCCCGGGCGGCAGCTGGATCCCCATTCAGAGCTCTTTCGCGGAGACCGGACAAGTAAGCCTCAAAATTTCCCTCCCCGGCAGGCTCCGGAGAGGAAATATTCTGAGAAGCAAGAAGTGGATGCTGAACGAGGGACAGTCCCCACAATCCGGCAAAAAGCCACCATCTGCAATGTTTCTTCATACCGGAACAAGTCATTCATTAATGGCCCCTGTTTCCGCGGGAAAAACTGCTGGAGGACCTGCCTCCAAAGCCCGGCTTACGAAACCCGCCTTCACGCCTCTGAAAACCTCCTCCGCGGCGGTCTCTCTCAAAACCGCCTTCACGGCGTTGGAACCCTCCTTCACGACGGTTTTCCCTGAAACCTCTCTCCTGATGCTGAAAACCTCCTTCGCGGCGGTCTCTCCCAAAACCGCCTTCACGGCGTTGGAATCCTCCTTCACGACGGTTTTCCCTGAAACCTCCCTCCTGATGCTGGAAACCTCCTTCGCGGCGGTCTCTTCCAAAGCCGCCTTCACGGCGTTGGAACCCTCCTTTACGTCGCTCTTCTTTGAAACCGGCCTCGCGGCGCAGGGCCCCATCCCCGCAGCGGCCGCGGAAGCCATCTCCACGACGATGAAAATCTCCGCGGCGGTCACGGGAACGGAAGCCGGAATCTCCCCGGAAATATCCATCTTCCTTGACTTCACGTTCATCCTCCGTCTCCACAAAACGAGTCTTCATTTCCGGAGTAGGTTCATAAGAATCGCCAGCTTCAAAATCTTCCGGATTAAACACATAATCATAATTACCGCCTGCAAAGCTCCATGTATGACTCCCCACAGTTCTGCAGTTGCTTGTCCCTCCTGTATTGCCTTCAACAGTAGTAAAACTGTTACCGCTTACAGAAACAATTATTCCGGTATGTCCCTCACGCAGAAATATATCTCCTGCCAGGAATTTCCAGCCCCCGGGTTCCAAGTCCCCTCCCCACAGGGAGCCGATGCGCACGCGCACCAACTTGCGGACACGAAGGCCCAGGCACTGGAACATTTGACGCACCTGACGCTTCAACCCCTGTTCCAAAACAATGCAGGCACGGCGCGCGGAAGCGCGGCAAACATATTTGGCCTTGGCATTTCCCTCCGGAATGCGTACTCCGCGCAAAAACTGCATCAGTACGGAATTATCAAAATTCTGATCTACCGTCACCCAGTACTCCTTTTCTATGCCGCCGGTAGGATGGGAAAGAACCTGGGTCAATTCCCCCTTATTCGTCATAATCAGAAGACCTTCGGAATCGGCATCCAGCCGTCCCACATAATTCAGATGGCGCAGGCGCGGCGGCAGCAGGTCGTAAACAGTACCTATGGCTCCCTGCGCTTCGCGGCTGCACACATACCCGCGGGGCTTGTTCAACAGCACCACAACCTCTTCCATAGGGGTCATATGGCGGCCGTCCACCTTCACGAAATCCTTCTCCGTCACCCTCATCCCAGGCGTATCGATAACCTTCCCGTTCACTTCCACACGTCCTTCCCCAATCAGCCTGTCGGCCACCCGGCGGGAGTCAATGCCGCAGGAAGCCAGGAATTTATTAATGCGGATACCTCCGTTTTCTTCGGAGCCATGTTGTTCTTCACTCATATTGGTATAATGTCCGCTATCTCAGCGGATGATTTTGTATTGTTTATATTACGGCAATTCACATCCTCAAAAAGAGGAGGCTTTCTTTTGCCGGAAGAAAAAAGCCTCTCGGTTCATAGACATCCGAGAGGCTTCCTGTATTAGGAAAATGACTTGCCGTGCAAACTCCGCCGGGAAACTCTCCGGAGAGGATAAAGACAAGCTTAAGCTTCATGCTTGGTCTTCGGCAGGCCGAGAGGGCTTTGGCCCTTCTTCCATTCGCCGCGTTCCTTCAGAAGCTTGACACGTTCAAAACGCTTCAGGACGGAACGCTTGCCGCCTACGGTACCGGTTGCTTTGAGGCTGGAATGTTTGGACATGATCTTGTGTTTGTAAAAGGTTCAGAAAAATACTTTACACCACCCTTTCAGTGGCAGGCGGGATCTTATAACGGAAGGTTCCGAACTTGGCAAGAGAAATTTGGCGCAATAGCCAAATATATCACTCTGTGGCATCCCCCGGATGCGATTCCAGCCACTTCCTCCACAAATCCGGACGGTTCAGGCGCGTACGCTCCAGAGACTTCCCGTGCTTCCATTTTTCAATGGCGGGGTGATTGCCGCCCAGCAAAATCTCCGGAACAGCCAGGCCCCGGAACACGTTCGGCTTAGTATAGGCGGGAGCCTCCAGCAAACCGTTGGAAAAAGATTCCTCCACGGAAGAACGCTCATCCCCCAGCACGCCGGGAATCAGGCGCGCTACGGCGTCAATTACCACCACAGAGGCAATGGCCCCGTTCGTGAGAATATAGTCCCCGATGGACAATTCCATATCCACCAGCTCTTCTACTACACGATGGTCCACCCCCTCGTAATGACCGCAGAGGATAATGAGATGGCCTCCGGAGGCAGCCAATTCCGCGGCCAATGACTGGTTGAACGTACGGCCCTGAGGAGTCATCAGCACAACGCGGGTTTCCCGCCGGCGAAGTTCCTCTACGGCGGCAAAGATAGGTTCCGGCTTCAGCAGCATGCCCTGCCCCCCTCCGCAAAGGTAATCGTCCGTTTTGCGGTGCTTGTCCGTCGTCCAGTCACGGATATTATGGCAGCGTATCTCCAACAATCCCCTGTCACGGGCCTTTCCCAGAATGCTGCCGCCCAGAGGGGCTTCCACCATATCCGGGAACAGGGACAAAACGTCAATCGTCAGCTTGGCGGCCATAAGAAAAAAACATCAGCGTTCACGCTTATGGCCGCGCAGCATGGCCTCAATGAACGGATCCAGGTTGCCGTCCATCACGTCCTGAATATTGCCGGACTCTACGCCTGTGCGCAAATCTTTCACCATTTGATAAGGCTGGAAAACATAGGAACGGATCTGGTTGCCCCACCCGATGTCTCCCTTCTCACTGTACTGGCGGTCGGCTTCCGCCTGCTTTTTGTCTTCCTCAATCTGGTATAGCTTGGCACGCAGCATATTCATAGCCTCTTCCTTGTTACGAAGCTGGCTGCGCTCATTCTGGCAGGCCACGATCACACCGGAAGGAATATGCGTGATACGCACGGCGGTTTCCACCTTGTTCACGTTCTGGCCGCCCTTGCCGCCGGAACGGTAGGTATCCACCTTCAAATCCTTGTCCAGGATTTCAATATTGATGGAATCAGAAACTTCCGGCGTCGCGTCCAGGGAAGCGAAAGAAGTATGTCTCTTCCCGGCGGAATCAAAGGGAGAAATGCGCACCAACCGGTGGATGCCGCGTTCATTCTTCAAATATCCGTAGGCATACTCTCCATCCACCTTCAATGTCACGGAACGAATGCCGGCGTCATCCCCGTCCGTACTCTCCAAATACGTCACGGAAAATCCCCGGCGCTCACACCAGCGGATATACATGCGCAATAACATGGATGCCCAGTCACAGGCTTCCGTGCCGCCGGCCCCGGCGTGGATGGTTACATAACAGGAAGCCTGGTCCTGCGGTCCGTTCAGCAGGGTCAGCAATTCAAAATCCGCCAGAGACTTCTGCCACCTGGCAAACTCTTCCACAGCCTCCCGGCCCAGGTCATCGTCATCCGCCTCCTGAGCCAGCTCAATAGCAGCGTCAATATCCTCCAGACGGGACTTCAGTGCGGAAAATGCCTCCATCCTGTGTTTCAGGGGATTCACCTCCGCCATCAGCGCCCGTGCGGCATTCTGGTCATCCCAGAAATCCGGGGCGCTCATGCGTTCATCCAATTCGGCTACTCGTTGTTGAATGCCGTCCAGGTCAAAGATAGCTCCCGAGCTCGGAAAGACGGCTATGCAGGACAGCCGTGTCGAGCGCCGAGAGATCTGCAGCGATATGGGGATCCATGCGCGGGAACCTATCACGAATTACCTGGACGGAAAAGGGCAAAATGCCGTTTCTCCCAGTCATCCTCTTTTACTCCGACTTGCACCGGGCCATTTCCAAGAATAATAAAACTCCGCACGCTGAACAAAACCGCTCCTCTTCCGCAGGAAGAACATCTAACAGGAAATGAATACTTCCGAAACCAAGTCCTCTTCCCCATTTCAATGCCCCATGGGAAAAACAGCAGACAAAAATCTTATCTCATTCCCTTACCTTACATCACCGTTTTCTGCCCTTCCCCCTCTTTCCGGAATGTGGTTCGGCCCTCCATATCCCCGGCTTCCCATAAGAGAGCCCGGAGCCATGCTACTTGGCGGAATTTTCCTCTCCACCCTCAAAAGGGCGGATCCGGCAGGACCTGAGTTTTTCAATCTCCTCAAAAGTCATGATGTGTTCTATCTGGCAAGCCACTTCATTGGCGCGTTCTTCCGGGAGAGCCAATTCCTCCCGCAGGAAATCAAACAGAATACCGTGGCTGACAATAATTTTCCCGGCAATTCTGCGGCCTTGGGGAGTCAGCTTGACGGGAGCATACTGCGTATACTCCACCAGTCCCATATCCGCCAGTTGCTTGACGGCAGATGTAACGGAAGGCATCTTTACCTTAAGCATCTCTGCAATATCCCTCACCTGGGCCGTCCCGTTCTTTTCAGACAGCAACCCGATAGCTTCCAGATAATCCTCATTGCTCTTGGTCAGCTCCAACATGGTATAAAATGAAAGTTAATACTTTAGTGGAAACTAACTCAAGATTTTTTCCAGACTTCTTTGGAATGAGAAAAAAACCGCCGCGAATATGACCATTCGCGGCGGTTAAATTAATCAGCGTAATACAAAAACGGGCTTACTTCTCTTCAGAAGGGCTCCACTCTTCGTTTTCACGGGTAGCCAGATTGAAGGCGTGTTCCAGACCCACCATATCGCTGCTCGGGCGGAGGGCTTCAAAGGAAGCGGTTTCGCGGCGGAGCTGTTCGGTGTCGTAATTGACGGCCTTGATGGAAAGGCCGATACGGCGTTCGATGCTGTCCACTTTGATCACGCGGGCAGTGATTTCATCACCCACCTTGATCACATCCTTCACGCGTTCCACATGGTCTTCGCTCAACTGGGAGATATGAATCAGGCCATCAATATCGCCGTCCAGATTCACAAAGGCGCCGAAGCTGGCAATCTTGGCCACCTGGCCAGTCACCATATCGCCCACCTTGAAGCGGTCATTGATGGATTCCCACGGATCGGACTCAAGCTGCTTGATACCAAGGGAGACGCGCTGATCCTCCTTCTTGATTTCCAAAACGATGGCTTCCACTTCGTCGCCCTTCTTGAGAACTTCGGAGGGATGATTGATCTTGCGGGTCCAGCTCATATCGGACACGTGGATCATGCCGTCGATGCCTTCTTCCAGTCCCACAAAAGCGCCGTAGGGAGTAAGGTTGCGAACCTGGCCCTTGATGACGGTACCAATCGGGAAACGGGATTCGATATCCGCCCAGGGATTGTCTTCCAACTGGCGGACACCGAGGGAAATCTTCTGTTCCTTCACAGAAATGGAAAGAACCACGGCTTCGATTTCCTGGTCCAGCTTCAATACATCGCTCGGACGGGTGATTCTCTTGACCCAGGACAATTCGGAAACGTGCACCAGGCCTTCCACGCCCTTTTCCAATTCCACAAAGGCGCCGTAAGGCAGGAGCTTGGTCACGCGGCCCTTGACATGGGAATTGATCGGGTATTTGCGTTCGATATCCGCCCAGGGGTTGTCTGTCATCTGCTTCAGGCCCAGGGAAACGCGTTCCTTTTCGCGATCCACTTCCAGAATCACGACTTCCAGGGACTGACCGATATGGAGCATTTCGCTCGGATGGTTCACGCGGCCCCAGCTCATATCCGTGATATGGAGCAGGCCGTCCATGCCGCGGAGGTCGACAAAAGCGCCGAAGTCCGTGATATTCTTCACGATACCTTCCACCTTGTCGCCTTCCTTGACGGTTTCAAGGAAGCGCTGGCGCTGGTCGGCGCGTTCGGCTTCAATCACCTCACGGCGGGAAAGGACGATATTTTTACGGTCGTCATTTACCTTGACGATCTTGAATTCGTAAACCTTTCCAACATACTCGTTCAGGTCGCGAGGAGGAATAATATCCACCTGGGAACCGGGCAGGAAAGCTTCCACGCCAACATTGACCATAAGACCGCCCTTGACGACGCTTTACCCTTAACCAGGCCGCCATCGCGGTACACGCCCACGATCTTATCCCAGTTCTGCTTATGGGCGGCCTTTTCCTTGGAAAGGACGACGATGCCTTCGTCGTTTTCGAGGCGTTCCAAAAGGACTTCAATTTGGTCCCCCACTTCGATTTCCTCGTCTTCAAACTCGGAAATGGAAATAGCGCCTTCGGACTTGTAGCCGATGTCCACCAAAACGACTTGGGGACGGATTTCTTGGATGGTTCCGGTAACAATGGAACCTTCACGCAATTCGCGGAACTTGCTGTCAATAAGTTCCGCCAGTTCAGTTGTGCTCATTTAAATGGTTGATGAGTTAGTATTAACGATCTTTCTCATGGCCCCTTATTGACCGGCGGGCAATCGGGGCGCCTTCCCCCGCCGGGCGAAAAATCGGTTGCTTTCAATATCAGTTTCACACAAGAACTCAAGGCTTTTCTTGAAAAACTCCTCCCGATTTTTTACGGAACCTGAGGAGCCCCTCTGGACGGCGGCAGAAAACGAGCGCACAAAAACCTTGTAGCACTTCCGTCCCATGTTAAATTCCGGCTAATGGGAAAATGCAGGAATACCTGCATCTATCAACCACTCCTGCCGCAAAACCATGAAAAAAAACCTCCTTTACCTGCTCGCAGCGGGGCTGTCCGGAACAGCCTTCCTTCACGCCGCGGATACCGTCAAACTGGACCAGCCGGACCTGGAACGGGGGGCTCCGATCATGAAAGCCCTGTCCGACCGTCAATCCATTCGGAGCTTTTCTGAAAAAGCGCTATCCCAAAAAGATTTATCAGACCTGCTCTGGGCGGCCAATGGCATCAACCGTCAGGAATCCGGCAAACGTACAGCCCCGTCCGCCATGAACCGCCAGGACGTTAAAATTTATATATGCACTAAAAACGCCTCCTACCTCTATGACCACAAGGCCCACGCCATGATTCCCGTAAACGATGGGGACGTGCGCCCGGCGGATGCCCCCATATGTCTCATTCTTGTAACGGATACGGCGGAACCCTGGGCTGCCATGGACGCCGGCATTGTCTCCCAGAACATCTCCCTGTTCTGCTCCGGGACGGGACTGGCTACCTATCCGCGCGCCAGCATGAACAAGGATGCCCTGGCAAAGGCCCTGAAACTAACCTCTCTCCAAACACCCATGCTCTGTCATCCGGTAGGATATAAAAAATAACTACTTCCGGCTACATTCTCCGGACAGTCCGGAAAAGAAACCATCAGAAATGGAAATGAATTCCACAACAGGCGGAATTATGGTTCCGGCAGAATATCCATGTAGATGCCGGGAGAGCTCCCTTCAATAGGCATCGCGCCCACAGCCCGGGCATAAAAATCAGCCGGACCAACCCCGCCGATGACACCGTATGCATACCCCAGCTCCCGCAAACCTTTCAGGGCGGAAATCAATAGCACGGTGCCCAATCCGCTTCTGCGCACCTCTTCCGCCACCCCCATGGGGCCCAAAAAACCGCGAGCCGTTACATCGTAACAGGCAAAACCAAGAATCTTCTTCTCCCGTGTGGCAATATAACAGGAAATGGGCTGGCGGCCAAACGCGACTTTCGCCTCACTTACCCACTTGGGAGAAAAATTCCGGCCAACCCAGTCAGCTACCAAATGACGTTCGTAAGCACCCGGACGGCGAATCAAAAAACCTTCCCTCTCCAGCCTCCTCAGGTCTTCTTCAATATCGGGCAAATCATACAGCCGCACCAGCATATCCATCATAACCCCGGCACCGTATCACAACTAAGTGCCGTGGCGAATAAAAAAAACTGGACAAACCCATCTTTCAACCTTAGACTTCGCCGCACCACAAACAACGAGCTGTAGCGCAGGCTGGTAGCGCGCTTCGTTCGGGACGAAGAGGTCGCAGGTTCGAATCCTGTCAGCTCGACCAATTTCCAAGCCGCCTCCGGGCGGCTTTTTGATTACTTATTTACTGATATAAAACAATTTTACTCATTAATAACTCTGCACTTCCCCTATTTTGCGCCAAGGCAAATAAACAGCATCATGCTGATTGAATTTACCCTCCTCACAGGAACAAAATCAAACGGGCAAATCTTCTCAATTAAGCCTGGAGGATGTCGGGGGTATTTACCGATGCAGAGGAAAAATTATCTATGCCCAATTCTCACCCCTATGCCAGGCAGCATCACAGCCGCTGCGGAAGTACTCTATAACATCCCCCCTAAACACAGGAGAATGAACCTCCTCCACAAAAAAGCCCCGTTCATATTTCATGAACGAGGATGAGTCAAATGAAGTCGAATCAGGGAGAAAAAACCGGGTTACTTGCCGGATTCCGGTTTAAAGCGGGCTGCTTCCGATTCGGCGGTGATTTTTGCAGGCTCGATATGCAGGAGCTTTTTCATGGCACGGCCCGGGTCGCTCTCCGTCATCGGAAAATATCTGACGTGATCGCCCAGGCTGTAGGAATCCAGTCCATAAATGCTGTCAGCCGGAGTAAAATCTTCCGGCGTGTTCAGCAGTTTTTTTACCTCCTTTGAAGACGCAAGGACATAACTCAGATTACAACTGGAATACAATTCCGTTTTAGGAAAGCTTCCCTTGGGAAGCTTATTGGCGTGCCCATTCCACTTGACCAGAGCTTCTACAGGAATATCTCCCCGCAGCGACTGAACGACGCGGGCATAGTGCGTCGTTCCCTGGTCAGTGGAGACTATTTTGTAAATGATAACAGACAGGACCACATCGCTTTTTTCTAAATTTCGGGCTGTACCCCTGAGAAAACTATCCTGTTCTACTTCGGCCTGCGTAGCAACATGGGAAGAACGGTCTGGCTTTCCAAGGGCTACGGTTGAAAGTAACCCTGAAAACAGAACGCAAAGAAAAGAAACATACTTCATATGTATATATTAGATACTGATTTTTTGGTTTATATTCAATAAAAATAGGGCGAACACAAAAAATGTCCACCCTATGAATATATTATTTAATATCAGTTATTAATCATCCAGTGTCGATCTTTGGAGCAGCCACACGGGGCCGGAAATAAAACTGCCCACGCCAATGTTATTTCCCGGACACATTCCCACATGCAGACTATCGCCAAATACGATAATATCTCCAGCCTGGGGAGTGTTGTACCCATTTTCTCCATCATCCGGATAATCAGGAGTCCCCAGCAGGGTACGGAGATAAACCGCCATTTGAGCTGTGCTGATGATAATGTGCTTTTTACCCCCCAACGCCAGGGAATTACCTTTTGCCCCAATATTATTGGCTCCCGGAGCTCCATTAAGGTCAATACCATAACTACTAAGAGCAATGCTCAGACGCAAGGCGCAACTGTTAATGTAATTGGCATCTCCCGAAACGTGGCTATCGTTCAGCCATCCTCCAATATAGTTCCACACATCATCTGTAGTCATGGTGGGATAATCCACTACATTATAGCATCCCAGTAAACGTTGTGCATTGGCAATATTCCAAAGATTTTTTGGAGCATCAATTTCCCAAAGTTCCAGTTCGGAATTTCCCATCTTGGGAACAAACTCCTCCGCATTGGGGTAAGGAGCAATTTCTTCCGGTACGGCAAGGTTCTCATGATGCAGTTTCGCATAGTGGAAGCCCTTTTTAAGTTCCTTGCTTCCAGAAACGGATGTGGACGAATGTGAGCCAGTCAATTCCGCTACCTTTTCACCATTGATTTCCAGATAGCCGTTGTCGTCAATCTGAATCGTGAAATTATAGGTTCCATCTTCCGGAACGCGGATATATCCTTCCCAGTCATGTACCCCGGTTTCTTCCGTCTTGTGCCATCCAATCTTGGAGGACTCTTTCTTCGTTACCTTGTAGCAACGGTTGTTTTCCACATCCAACGGGTGGAACGGTTTTGTAGAGATATAGCCATAATGTTATGTTTCGTATCGTTTACTACTGAATAAACTGAATATTCAGTTCATGGAAACCTTGAAAGATTTCTCGCTCCCCATCAACAAGTTTAACGCGTAATCCAACCCTCATTCGGAACGTGAAGGAAAAGGTTAAAACGGCACGACAATCAAGCGGAAAACAAAGGATTTGAAAAGGGCACAAGAAACGCAATCATTGATTATCAATAGTTACATTTCAAATTTTCTTCATTCGGGACGAAGAGACCGCTGGTTCGAATCCTGTCCTTTCGATTATTTTCTAACAACCTCTTCCGGACGGTTATTTTCCGGTAAAATCACTTCCCCTTCAAAAGCCAGTCAGAAACCCACTAGCAGCTGATTCTTCTATCTGAAAAAAGCCCCTGCTGGGATACTTTATCAGTCATCCGTCAAATTCCCATTGCCCCGCGCATGTTTCTTTCTCTAAAATGCAGGTAATGAGTGAATACTTCCTGAAACTTCCCGGCGATTCCCAGCCGAGAGCCTATTCCGAATACGAAGTCCGTGAATTTCTGGGACAGGGCGTGATCGACTCAAAAACGCTTACCTGGAAACAGGGCATGGAAGGATGGCAGCCCGTAGCCCAAGTTCTTCCGCCAATGTCACCTATATGGGAGGAAACACAAGATCAAGAGAGCAAAGATCAACCAGAGGAGCAGCAGTACCGCTTGCGTTATCCTTTAAACGGGCTAGCCAAATTATCCATTTTGGCATGTTTCGTATTGCTGCCCTTCATGCTCTGGAGCAGCTGGATTGTTTTTTCCAACAATGTCGTTAATTATGAAGAAATTCAGACACTCATTCAGCAGAATATGGTTCACCTGCCATCTTTTGCGGCGCCATTGGTCTTCCTCCTCAGTATCCTGTTCATTCCATCCCTGCTTATCCAGCTGATCTGGCTGTACCGGGCATCTGCCAATATTCAGGAATTTCAAGTTCAGGGAATTCGGTTCACTCCATTCCTTAGCGTTCTTCTAAGCTGTATGCCGGTAGTCGGCATGGTGCTCAATGCCCTGGTTCTTCAGGAAATATATAAGGCATCTAAAAACCCGGCAGAATGGATGCTGCAAATACCCTCCCGTTCCCTGCGATTATATCTTCTGGTGACTACGGCTCTAACTCTGTGCACCCTTTTCCCTTTCGGGGCGGAACATTACGTGACGGCCTTTCTGCTCACCGGCGTACTGATGACGGCAGCCAGCATCCTGTGGCTGGTCTGTGTCCTGCAAATCACCAGAAAACAGGAGGAGCTGGTCTCCAAAAATCAAAACTCCTGTTCCTGATCGAAAAAACCGTAATCAACGTTTTTCCTTTTCTTCCGAGGACGGCTGACTGCCTGGGAGGATTTTATCCAAAGCTTCCATGCTGTTATCCTTATACAGATTCTCCAGCAGTTTTTCCCACCCCGCCGCCATCTGAACCTGTTTCAAGGCAATAATAGGATCAGGCATCATCATTTCCGGGTCGGGAGCATATTGCTTTAGCACCTCATCCGGATTGATCCTGTTAAACGTTGTCTTCCCATAGCCCGGCATTCCCGCCTCATGAGCGATGGATTCAATCATCTCAAAATGCAAATGCGCCAAATAGTTGCCGTGCGCAGTTCCGACTGAGCCGATTTGCTCTCCGCGTCCCACCAGAGTCCCCAGCGGAATATCGCTGACGGTTTTCAAATGGGCATACAGACTCTGTACAAAACGCCCGTCCGGCAAGCGGTGCAGCAGCACAACAACATTTCCCCAATCTGAAGAAGGCTCTCCTGCATAAATCAGCAATCCGCGGCCGGCGGCCCGCACGGGCAGTCCCTCATCCGTATTTTCTCCTCCTATTCCATTTAAATCCTGTCCTGCATGCCTTCCCTTACGGGCGGCATTCATATCCCCCACACCCTGGGCAACATAGGTAAACGCTCCATTTTCATCTCCGAGGGGCGATGTAAACACATCGGCCAGAGGCGCCTTTGCCAGTTCCTGGGGTGTCAACAAAACCATCCGGTAATCTACAGGAACCGGAGCAGACCGCGGAATATCTTCGTCATAAATATTATGGGGCATCCCGGCCTCCGGGACGGCGGCATATTTCGTCTTGTACCAGGCAAATGCCGTAATCAAGACACAGGCCGTTCCCAAAAGCCCCATAATGACGCGGGATGTCGTCTTATCTATCATCGTGCCGACTCTATACCCACGGAACCGGATTTACAATCACAAGATAGTCAGGCCAGCGTCTGCGGAAATTTTTCCATCCACAATTTGCGCGCCGCACGGATATCTTCTGAGGAAACACGGCTGGAGAGCTCCCATACGAGCGGAACTCCATGCGGGAAAAAAGGAAGAAGGCGTTCAAAGGGAACCACTCCTCCCAGAAGGGGAACCTGATGATCTCGCGCGGGCCATTTGACGTCGTTCACATGTCCTCCAATCAAATGGGAGGACATTCGGCGAAGAAACTGCTCATGATTTAATATAAGCAAATTGTGCTTTCTTTGAATATGCCCGAAATCATGCCAGTAACCGATAAAGGGATTGTCACCAAACTCCTTCATCAACAAATTCATTTCATCCTCACTCGGCACCTGCTCATAATGGCTGCGCCCTTCAATGCCCAGCTTGACGCCAAATTGTCCGGCTTGCGGAAGGAGCTGCCGGAGAGCTTCACGCGCCCGTTCCAGATAAACGGGAGCCAGACGGTTGCGGCGGCGTACAAATTCGCCCTTGGCGTCGGCAAACGATTCCGTTCCCACTATTCCCTGACGCGCCAGGTTTTGCAAATGAGCCGTATCCGTGCGTTTCGCCAGGGGTTCCACCGTTCCCATATGCAACACGATATATCCGGCCCCCAGTGCTGCGCCCTGTTCAATAGACTTTTTCGTCAATTCAATAGCCTTGGAACGCACCTGCAATAAATCCGCCGTAAAAGGCCTGCTGTCAGGAGAATCCCCCACCTCGTCAATCGGAGCGGGGAAAAAATTATGCACCCCGGCCACTTGCACCTTTCCGGCATCTACCGCCCTCATGATACCGGGCAGAAGGGATAACTTGATGCCGTGGGAAAGTTCCACATGGTCAAAACCCAAAGAAAGAATCTCATCAATCATTTCTTCCCCGTCCTGATGACGGTGGGAATTCCAGCACGTAGAAAATACCAGCATAAAAAATCAATTATTATGAGCTGATGGAACCGGGGTCCGTATAGCAATCTTCCATCCACTCCTTGACGGCGGCAGTCATGCTCCCGGCTACGTCCGCGCGAGGTTTGACGAAAGCCGGAATAAACCACGGAAATGCGCCCACCAGGTCATGAATCACCACAACATCGCCATCACATGTATGGGAGCCGGAACCAATACCCAATGTGGGAATGGAAGAATGTACGGTAACTTGTCGGGCAGCATGAGGCGTTACGCCCTCCACAACCACAGCACAAGCCCCCGCCTCTGCCACAGCCTCCACATCCCTTACCAAGGCTTCCTCCTCCGCGGAGGATTTCCCTTTAATCCTATATCCTCCCTCCTCCAGCACTTTCTGCGGTAAGAGGCCGATATGACCCACTACGGGAATACCGGCATCCACAATAGCACGGATATTTCCTGCCTGGGCTGCCCCCCCTTCCAGCTTGACAGCATCCGCTCCAGCCAAAAACAATTTCTTTGCGGATTGCACGGCCTGTTCCACCGTATCATAAGAATGTATGGGCATATCTCCCACCAGCAGGGCGTTCTTCACTCCGCGCGCAGTAGCTTCCACATGATGAAGCATATGATCCAGCGTCACATGAGTGGTATCCGGAAAGCCCAAAACCACCATCCCTAAGGAATCCCCTACCAGCACAATATCTACGCCGGCTTCATCCAAAAGGCGGCCTGTAGGATAGTCATAAGCAGTAACCAGAGTCACATGCCGCCTGTTCTTGCAGGCGCGGATTCGTTCCGCTTTCTCAAAAGATTGATTCATGGCGTTCAATAAACATGCAATTTACCAGCGTTCCGATACCAGAAGCGGCTCAGCCTCATCCGTATCCAATTCCGCCAACAGGCAGGCAACCGTTTTATGCTGGCGCGGCAGGATAAGCTCCGGCCTGATATCTGAAAGAGGTTTTAAAACAAATTTCCTCAAATGGGCTCTGGGATGGGGGAGAATCAGACGAGGAGGATCATTGACCACCATGTCCCCCACATAGATGATATCCACATCCGCCGTGCGGGGTTCACAGCGAATCCCGGAACGAATGCGTCCCAAGGCTCGTTCTATACCCTGGCAATGCACGAGCAATTCCTCCACCGTACCGGGCCAGGTAAATTCCACCACGGCATTCAAATAATCATCCGCACCATGCGGACACCCTTGAGGACTGGTGGCATACAGAGAGGATTGCAAAAAAGGATCATCAGACAGGCTCATCTGCAACAAATGATCCCTGGCCTGAACCATCAGGCTGTTTTTATCCCCAAGATTGGACCCCAGTGCAATGCCTGCTCTCTTCATCAGTAAAAAACATCGTGGCCGTTCCGGAAAAGAAGAACGGCCACGATGCCGAAAAAGTTATAATTGGGACAACCCCAAAACGTCTTCCATGGTATACAGACCTGGTTCCCTGCCTTGAAGCCAGAGAGCCGCGCGAACTGCTCCGGAGGCAAATGTCATACGGCTGGACGCCTTATGGGTAAGTTCCAGCCGTTCACCATCGGAAGCAAATATTACAGTATGGTCTCCCACCACATCTCCTCCCCGCAGGGAATGCATGCCTATTTCCTTGGCGGGTCGAGGCCCTACCAACCCTTCACGGCCAAAAACCACACTATCTTCATAATTCCTGTCAATGGCGCTGGACAGGATTTCTGCCAGTGTCCGGGCAGTACCGGAAGGAGCATCAATTTTGTGACGGTGATGCATCTCCATTACCTCTATATCGCAGCTGCCTCCCAGAATCTGGGCAGCCTTGCGCGTCAGCCAGAACAGGGCGTTCACCCCTACGGAATAATTGGAAGCGAACACAATCGGAATGGATGCCGCAGCATCCACGATCTCCTGGCGTTCCAGCTCCGTATGTCCCGTAGTGCCAATCACCAGAGGTTTGTTATTGGCAACAGCTTCCGCCAGCAGAGTGCTGGTGAAAGCATGATGGGAAAAATCAATGGCTACGTCGCATTTGGCGAGGGCGGGATAAAGCTCCTGTCCCTGATCATGAGTAGAACCCACGCAAGTATCCGGATTCTGCGTCACCGCCTCTTGAATAGCCTGGCCCATGCGGCCCGAAATGCCTGTAACAAGAATGGAAATCATATCACTAAAATATTAAAGAATATTGAAACGCTGAAGAAGAGCGGAAAGCTGAGCTTCCTTCTCTTCTGCCAATGGAACCAGCGGAAGACGTATGCCGGGCTGTATATCTCCTCTCATCGCCAAAGCCGCCTTGATCGGAACAGGATTGGAATCCAGAGTCATTAGCCCTTTCATCAACGGATAAAATGTCTTCTGGAGGGAAAGCATTTCCCCCATATCCTGATTCAGGCCAGCTTTGACAATGGAATTCATGATGCCCGGAAGCAGATTGGATGTTACGGAAACCAATCCGCTGGCGCCACAGGCCATAAAAGGCACCGTCAGGCCGTCATCGCCACACAGAACAGTGAAATTTTCCGGAACCACCTGCATCAGCTGGTTCACGCGGTCCACATTGCCGCCGGCCTCTTTCACACAAACAATATGCGGGCAATCCTTCGCCAGACGGCTGATTGTTTCCACACTGATTTCAATCCCGCAACGCCCCGGAATGCTGTACAGCATCATCGGCAGACGGGTAGCGTCCGCAATAGCCTTGAAATGGGCATAGACTCCATCCTGAGAAGGTTTATTGTAATAGGGGCACACCTGGAGCGTTCCGTCTACTCCCATCTTTTCCGCTTCCTGGGTCATATGGATAGCTTCTGCGGTGGAATTAGCACCCGTTCCCGCAATAACCTGAATACGGCCAGCCGCGCTCTCCACGGCCAATTCTATTACCCTCAAGTGTTCTTTTACAGTCAAGGTGGGGGATTCTCCCGTGGTACCGACAGCCACAATGCCGGCCACGCCGGCAGCTATCTGCGCTTCCACAAGCATTCTAAAAGCCTCTTCATCGACCCGGTTGCCGGCAAACGGAGTCACAATTGCTGTATAAAGACCTTGAAACTTCATAACCTTACTTGGAAATATACTATCTTAACAGACACTTTTTGTCACGACAGAATACAGAAATATGGCACGCCTGTCAGGCATCCTGAAATACCATTCGTGAACAAATGGAGCAAAACTCCAGGCAGGAATTAAACAGGGACAGGAATGATTCCGGCCGCCTGCCGGGCCGCCAGGCAGCTTTCCTTCCATTGACCACGATATATTCCCGGTGAATATGGCGACCTTCGTTCCCACATAAAAACAACGCAGCCGCACAGGCGGAAGAAGCCAATCGAGACTGGGAAACATACCGAAATACCGGACGGTGAATTACGATCTGGCTCATTCTGACATCTCTCCGGTTCAGGCAATTTTCCAAGCCCGCGGTATCTTCCTCCCATACTCCCTTTTTTCCAGAACGGGAAACCATATTCACAATCATGGCCCCAGAAACAAAGGCATGTTCCAGCAAAACGGACAGACGAACACGGGAAGAACAACTCAGCCCCTGCACCTCGACTGAGGCATCTTCACAAATAATCAAATAATCAACACGGCCATAAAGAGTATGTACCAGACCAGCAAAAGAAGCCAAATCGGAAGAATGGTTCAGGCGGCCTGACATGACCAGGTGGCTGCTGCCCGGAAGACAATCAACGATATGGCAAGATTCTTCACCGGCCTCATGAAGCATGGCAACCACAGTTCCCTGACAGGCAAATACCTTGGCTGCCAAATATCCTATATTGCCGGCGTTGCCCAGAATGACGACCACAGGTTTCTGAATGACTTGGGATTTCATATGCCGCCATTCTGACGAAAGAGTGTAATCCGTCAATACCCCACACATACTTAAGTCATTAAGAAAGAAAAAGGAATAGTTAAGAAAAAATTATATGGTCACGATATTTTACAAGGGCTGGAATTTTATTCATCGTAGAGACTGAGCAAGAGATTTAAAGGGGGAAATAGGGATATGCAAGAAGCGAACAGGCCCCGCGAGTCAAGTGACTGGCGGGG
>ERZ779922.1278-NODE-1278-length-18142-cov-4.499641_pt1 | contig 18142 bp, 13 predicted proteins | sample MGYA00511544_ERZ779922 | MGnify/ENA primary metagenome ERZ779922 (study PRJEB29588, sample SAMEA2154516) | human gut metagenome | biome: human gut; feature: human-associated habitat; material: faeces | place: Denmark | collected 2008/2010 ... | reverse complement strand
CGCTGATCAGGCTCATCGTCAATTGCTTCTTCACCTCTTTATTATACCTCTTTCCTAACCTTTTTGCTGTTCTTTCTTTGTGCGGGATTGCCCTAAATCCAGTCTATAAGGATTATCGCAGTGTTCAAGTCGCAGTTCTCGTGCCCATTTGGTCATATTCTCCTGTATTCTTGAAAGCGCGGACTGCTTTCGCTCATCTGCAGCGTCTTTATCAAGAATCGAGTCAATTTCTTCTATACGCCTTTCCTTTTCTCGAATGCCTTGTTCTATCCATCCAGAGTCTGTATCGTTCTGTACACTTTCAACCCAAAGACTTATTCGACCAACCACCTTGCCTGTTCGGGCATTTAAATCACGCAATTGTTCTCTTTCATCCTCTTGTCGATAGATTCCATCAATTTCTGCCCTTATTGTTGCCATTTCTTCTTTCTTTTTTTGCCGTTTTTGCTTCAAAGTTGAAGTATATGTCTGTAACTTAGGGCGTTCGCGGATAACATTTTTGATAGATTTATCAAGGTTGGCAATGGCTGTGCGTATCATCTCTGCACTGGGCAAGGGGTTTTCAAGTTTTCCTGCGCACAGCGGGCATTTTTCATGTTCAAAGTTTATCCGTTCAAAAAGTCCTATGGACTCAAGACGCTTTTTTTGATGTGCTGCTTCATCTGAATAGTCAGACGTTTCGCCATCAAACTTATGAACGTTATCAAGACGTATTCCCATATCGTCGTATTCGTTTTGCACTTTTTCAAGTTCGTTCTGCAAAAAAGTCAGTCTATCCCTTCCGCTCCCCGTGCTAATCATTTGAGGTGCCCAGTTTAAAGTGCTCTGAAGCAGCGAAAAAATTTCTTGATTGTCCTGATAGTTAATTGAGGTAGATGAATCAATTAACCCAACTTGCCTTGCCTCTCCAATTAGCTTAATCGCCCGCTCAAAACCTCCACCCATTAAACTGCGGTTTTCTTCCAAGCGGCGCCTTTCAATTGTTAACTGACGTTTGAGTTCGGTTCGCTTTTTTTCTAACGTCAGTGCTTCTTCGCTAATTGCGCCCAAAAAGTAAGGAATAGTATCCTTAATCGCCTGCGTTATAAAGCTATCAGATTGACGATGAAACAAAAAATTTTTTGCAGCAATTTCATCTTGTCCCTGAAAACAATAAAGCAGAGCATGTCGGATATTTGCCTTGAGTGATAGCCGGCTTTGCCCGTCTGGTGGTGTATTTAAATTTTCTGAAATTCCAATCCGCTGAGTTAGCGCTTCTTCAATTCCTTCTGAGTTTGTATTAGCAGGAAAATCACATACATCTGGCGCTTCGATTTGAGCACCAACTTCGATGTAGGATGCAGAAGTTGTTTGTTGCCCTTTTTCAGGATTTTTACGTGCAACAAAAACTCGTTCATTATCAAACTGAAGAAGCAAGCCGTACCATGATACATTGTCTCGGATAATTCCATCTGCAATATTGCAGGAGTTTCCTCCCAAACAGTAGTCAATAATATCACCTATCGCCGATTTTCCAGACCTTGGTTGACCCGTGATAATATTTACCTTTCCTAATGCAAACGGCAGATGCCGAACCTTCCCATTATATCCATAAAGCACAAGTTCTCGTATTTGCATCATGGTCTCACCCCCAAGGCTATATATGTGTTTTCTACTTTTCCAGCGCCCGCAAACCATCTTGCAATATGTTCGCATTTTCGCAGACAGTCTTTTATTTCTGCATCAGCATACTTATTGGTAGTTAAATTATTCCCCGTGATGGATATGTCAAATTCTGCGTTTGATGTCAGAATAAGTTCTCCTGTTTGAAGGAGCAGCTCTATTGCTTCATTTGTGATGGGTATTAGTTCTGAAGCGCGTTGTGGAAAGTCTAACAGCAAGTGTGGATATTGTTGAGCCCATACATGAAGTCGTTTTTGACTGTTGATTTTCTCTCTCGTTTCCTTATGCAGCACCAGTGGCAATACCAAGTAAACCAGTGGGAATGGAAAGCCATGCTGTGTTTTTATGCAATATGTATTTATTGTTGAATACAGCAATCTCCCGCAAAAAGCCGGATTGAGGAGATACGCAACCTCATGTATGCGTTCATTCCAGCTGTTCACAACTACATCACCTCTTATGTCTTCCTCAGTTGCTTGAGCCGTTCAGAAAAATCAATATGCCAGCCGACTTTCAGTTGATTTGCCAGCATGTGATAACTTCCGCGCATAATAAATGGCTCTTGGCATTTTTGCCGAATTGGGATATTTTTATGCTGCGTATTAGAAAACAGCTTTTTCCCTTCTCTTACCTTTTCATTCTCCGTAACATTGTTTTCTTCGGAGAGATTATCTTCCATCTCAGCAAAATCATGTTCCCATTCATCAATTAACTTCTGCTCATACTTCTCAAGCTCAGTAATATACAACAGATTATTCCGTATCCAGCTTGCTCTTTGCCTAAAAGCACGGTAATAATCACGCAATGCAATTTGCCTAAGTCTTTCGCCAAGACTAATAAGTGCTAATTGTTCACCAAGAACTTTTTCACTATCACTAAATGTAATTCCTTGCAAATTGCCAAGCTGCTCATCTATTGGCAAATTGTCAAATGCATACTCATGGCCCACATCAACAATAAATGCTCGTGCTTGATTTTGGTCTACAAAAACCGGGGTATTAGAGCAAAGCGCTTCTATTGCCTTTTTAAACCACCAGCCTTCAAGCCGCTCATATATCATTTTCTCGTATTCATGAACGCAGCAATATCGAATTTGCTGTAGAATATCTTTTTCTATATCAACTATATTATCAGCGCAATCGATAATGTAAATTTGGTTAATAAGTCGTTTAACAACATTTTCATCGGAAGTCAGAAATGAAGCATAGTAACCTTCATGCGCTTTATTCATTGATGCAGTGCAAACCGATTTCAACTTTTTATATGCGGCATCCGAATCACGATTTTTATCATCTTTCAATAAGGATGCTGCTGAATCAGCTGGTGCTGCAGCCGTAGTTATTATCAAAAAGCTTGTTCCATTTAAAACATCTGGAGACTCAGAAACGGTATCCATCCATACTTTCAATGTTCTCCACAAGTCTGTGCTTGCATCTGTGAGACTCCCTTGATGCTGAACGTGGTGCTTAAGCTGAATCAATTGTATTGGTGTATCATCATTGCTAAAAGCAACGTCGTCGAACTTCTCTATGCTTATCTGGCACTCAGGTTCCCTATTGCGCAGCAATAGATATAGCGCATAGCGCACCTGATACAAATACCCCAGCATCTGTTCGGAAGCCTGATGATTAGGCACTTATTGTCGCCCCCCGTTTCATCGTCCAAGTACACCTTCGCTGCCTGCGAAAACGTCAAACTTATTACCCCAGCGAACATTCCGACGGAAAATCGAAATGTGGCGCTTCTATTATAGCACAAAAGAATTAAAAATTCAGCACACTTTTTAGCAATTTTCTAAGAAAATCAAGTTTCTTGAATATCAGTAGCCAAATTCCCGCATTTGTGCTATACTAAAAGAAGTCTTTTCCTCTACCGCAGTCGGTATCGCACGCAACGGCATGCCGCTTTGCTGGATGGCTGTTCGCATTATCAGGAGGCAGCGCACTTATGAGCAACGAACGATTCTCCACCGTCGGCACGAATATTGCCGAAAAAGCGACGATGATTTGGAACGTCGCAGATTTACTTCGCGGGCCTTTCAAGCCCCACGAATATGGGCTGGTTATCCTGCCCATGACCGTCGTGAAGCGCTTTCATGACTGTCTGCTGCCAACGCATCAGGCCGTGCTGGACACATGGGAGAAGGTGCAAAAGCTGGCGGTGACGGACGGCTTTCTGCGTCGCGCATCGGGCTACCAGTTTTATAATACCAGCAAGTTCACTTTCGAGCGTCTGCTTTCTGATCCGGAGAATATCGAGAGCAACTTCCGTGATTATCTCAACGGCTTTTCTGCGAATGTGCAGGATGTGCTGGCGAAGTTCGAGTTCGACAGCATCATCAAGCGCATGGTGGAAAGCAATACGCTGTATCTCGTCATCAAGGAATTTGGCAGTCAGAAGGGCTATCTTGGTCCGGATAAGATTAGCGCCGTAGATTGCGGCTATATTTTCGAGGATTTGGTGCGGCGGTTTTCGGAGTCCTTCGGCGAGGAAGCTGGTGCGCATTTCACCAGCCGCGACATTATCTACCTGATGACAGATTTGCTGCTGTCCGGCGCGGACATGAGCAGGCAGGAGAACATCACGGTCTACGACATGACGATGGGCACCAGCCAGATGCTTTCCTGCATGGAGGAGCGCATTCATGACCTGAACCCGGAAATGCAAGTCACCTGCTTCGGGCAGGAGTTCAACCCCTCCACCTTCGCCATTGCCAAGGCGGACATGATGATTCGCGGCGGCAATCCCGACAACATGCGGTTTGGCGATACGCTCAGCGATGACAAATTCCCCGACTATACCTTCCGCTACATTATCTCCAACCCGCCATTCGGCATCGACTGGAAGCGCGAGCAAAAAGCCGTGGAGAAGGAAGCTGAAAAGGGTGACGAAGGGCGATTTGCGCCCGGTCTGCCCAAAATCAGCGACGGACAGCAGCTGTTTGTCCTCAACGGCTTGAAGAAGCTGGATGAGCACGGCAAAATGGCGATTATCCAGAACGGTTCGCCGCTTTTCTCCGGCGACGCTGGAAGCGGTCCGTCCGAGATTCGCCGCTATATTCTGGAACACGATTGGCTGGACTGCATCATCCAGCTATCCACCGACATGTTCATGAACACGGGCATCAGCACCTACATTTGGGTACTGAACAAGAACAAGTCGCTTGCCCGTGCGGGCAAGGTGCAGCTGATCGACGCATCCCACTGCTTCACGCCGCGCCGCAAGTCCATCGGCACAAAGCGGAACGACATTGCCGACAGAGACCGTGAGCTGATTGTGTCGGCATACACGGCTTTTGTGGATGGCGGCATTTACGGCGACAAAGCGGGCGTATACTGCGAAAGCAAGATTTTTGCCACCGAAGAATTTGGCTACAACAAGATTGTTGTCGAACGCCCGGAGCGCGACGCAAACGGCGAGATTGTGCGGAAAAAGGGCAAACCCGTGCCGGATGCGAACCTGCGCGACACGGAGAATGTTCCCCTGACGGAGGACATTGCCACCTACTTTGCCCGCGAAGTGCTTCCGTATGCGCCGGACGCATGGATTGACGAGAAGAAAACCAAGCTGGGCTACGAAATTCCGATGACGCAGTATTTCTACGAGTACAAGCAGCCGGAGAAGAGCGAAGATATTCTGAACCGCATCATCGGTCTGGAGGAGAGCATTTCTGCGTCCCTCAAAAACTTGTTTGGGGAGGGATGAGCATGGCACGGGAAATGAAGGATAGCGGGATTGCGTGGATTGGGGAAATACCGAAGGAATGGAACATTTCTAAGGTTGGGTATTTCTTCGATATTCAACTCGGAAAGATGTTGCAGCCAATTCGACAAAATGCAAGTGATTCCCTTGAAAAGTATTTGTGCGCTGCAAATGTAGGTGGTAACCGTTTGAGACTTTTTTCATTAAAAGAAATGTGGTTTTCTCCTGCGGAAAAAAAAGCGTTAAAAGTTGAAAAAGGAGATATGCTTGTCGTCGAAGGTGGTGATGTTGCAAGTTGTGACATCATTACCGAAGATATTGAGCCCATTTATTTTCAAAACTCTATTCACAGAGTTCGACCTCTTGGAAATTACGACATTCGCATTCTAAAATACTGGCTTTGGTTAGCCAAGGGGATTGGTCATATCGATCTAATATGTAACAAGGCAACCATTGCGCATTTTTCAAAGGAAAAATTTATTGCACTTTCTTTTATTGTAATTCCGCTTCCCGACCAACACCGCATCGCCGCCTTCCTCGACCGCAAATGTGCCGAAATTGATTCCGTCATTGCTGATACGCAAAAAACTATCGAAGAGTATAAGGTGCTGAAACAGTCGATTATCACGGAGGCTGTGACAAAGGGCGTGCGCGGCGAAAGGAAGATGAAGGATAGCGGGGTGGAGTGGATTGGGGATGTGCCGGAGGAATGGGAGGTTCTGCCTCATAAATACATGATGCACAAAGAAAAGAATATCTGCGAACATTACACTGGTGAAAGCATCCTATCTTTGACCATGAATGGCGTAATCGTCCGTGATTTAAATGCTGGCGGAAAAATGCCTACAACATTCGATGGCTATCAATACGTCGAGCCTGATGATATGTTGCTTTGCTTGTTTGATATTGATGTGACCCCTCGTTGTGTCGGCGTTGTTCATAATTGTGGAATTACCAGCCCCGCATATAGCTGCTTCAAAGTTCACAAAGGTTTTTACAATGCGTATTACGATTATCTGCTACGTTTTATTGATGATGAAAAAATATTCGTCCATCTTGCAAAGAACCTGCGCAGTTCATTAACCGAAAGTGACTTTGGTGCAATAAAAACATTAGCTCCGACTTATGAAGAACAATTAGAGATTGCCACTTACCTTGATGCCAAGTGCGCCGAAATCGACCGTCTAATTACCGCCAAGCAGCAACTTCTCACCGAACTGGGATCCTACAAAAAGTCTGTGATTTATGAGTATGTTACTGGGAAAAAGGAATGTGACATTGCTATCGCGCAAATAACGCAAGCAGCAATCGTTCCCTTTTATCCAGCAGCCATCAGCACAACAAAAGTTCGCTTTGCCCAAGCAGTGCTAATGGCTAAAGTACTCGATAAATGTCATAAGGGCATGGGACGAGTCAAGTTGGAAAAGACGATGTATACCATTGAAACCATCATAGGCTTTGATTTTGAAACCGAATATGTCCGTCAAGTCGCTGGGCCATTAGATGAATCACTTTACAAATGTGAGGGAATCATCAGTCGTGTAAATCATTGGTATACCGTGTGCGCATCACAACATGGTGTCTCATATAAACCTACCAAGAACGCAGATAAATACCAATCTTATTATTGCCGGTACTTTAGAAATTATAACACAGAAATCGAACGTATCATTGACATCTTTGCATCCTATACAACAGAACAAGCTGAAGTTATCGCCACATTATTGGCAGCATGGAATGATGCTATTATTGAAGGAAAATCATTTACAGATACCGATATTGTCAATGATGTACTAAATAATTGGAGTGAAGAAAAGAAACGTTTTTCAAAGGATGTATGGCTTCGCGCAATGGATGAGCTGCGTAAAAAAGACCTTATTCCTAAGGGATATGGCAAAAAGACCGTTAGGAGAAACATTAAATGATCACCACCGAAAAGCGCTTTGAAAGCGACATCGAATCGTTCTTCCTCTCCCCCGCCGGCGGCTACACCAAGGGCACGGATGCCTACGATGCTAAATTAGGGCTGTACCCTGATGTGCTCATTCGCTTCGTTCAGGCTACCCAGCCCAAGGCGTGGCAGCGCTTCGTGACCATGAATGCCGCCGACCCGGAACGCAAGTTCTGCGCCGCTTTTGCCAATGCCTGCGAAATGGACGGTGTGCTGACTGTGCTGCGCCACGGCTTCAAGCATCGCGGCGTCACCTTCCGCGCCTGCTATTTCAAGCCGGAATCCGCCCTCAACGAAACCGATGCCGCCCATTATCAGCAAAATATCTTTCACTGCATCCGTCAATGGCATTACAGCGCTGACAACCGTAATTCGGTGGATATGGTGCTGACCGTCAACGGCATTCCGCTGTTTGCCTTTGAGCTGAAAAACCAGTTCACCGGGCAGAGCGTGGAAAATGCCAAACAGCAGTGGATGAACGACCGCGACCCGCGAGAAGTGTGCTTCCAGTTCAATCGCCACATTCTGGCGTTCTTCTGCGTTGACCTCAGCGAAGTATGGATGACCACCAAACTTGCGGGCGACAAGACGTACTTCCTTCCCTTCAATCAGGGCAGCAACGGCGCTGGCAACGACGGCGGCAAGGGCAATCCACCCAATCCAAATGGGTATCCGACGGATTATCTGTGGAAACAGGTGTTTCAGGCGGACAGCATGATGGACATCGTGCAGAAGTTCATCAGTTTGCAGGGGGATAATCTGATTTTCCCGCGCTATCATCAGCTGGACGTGGTGCGCAAGCTGATTGCCCATGTGCGTGCGAATGGCGCGGGGCATAACTACCTGATTCAGCATTCTGCCGGATCGGGCAAGTCCAACTCCATTGCGTGGACAGCGTATCGGCTGGCGTCCCTGCACGACCAGGAAAACAGAGCCGTGTTCTCCAGCGTGATTGTCGTCACCGACCGCACCGTGCTGGATGCACAGCTGCAAGCGACCATTTCTGGATTCGACCACACGCTCGGCACAGTCGAAACCATCGGTGAAGGCAAAAATTCGCAGGATTTGAAAAACGCCATCAATAACGGTGCGCGGATTATCGTCACCACGCTGCAAAAGTTCCCGGTTATCTATGAAGAAGTAGATGCCGCGGACGGGCGCAACTATGCCATCATCTGCGACGAAGCTCATTCTTCCCAAACCGGCAGCAGTGCCCAGAAGCTCAAAACCGCTTTGGCGGATATTCGCGACGCATTGAAGGAGTACGCTGAAATTGAGGGCATTGCCGAAGATAAAGTTGATCCGCAGGACAAACTGGTGCGCGAATTAGTCACCCACGGCAGGCACAAGAATTTGTCTTTCTTCGCTTTCACCGCCACGCCCAAGGACACCACGCTGGAAATGTTCGGCGAACCGATGAGCGACGGCAGCTTCCATCCGTTCCATATTTACAGTATGCACCAAGCCATCGAAGAGGGCTTTATCCTGGATGTGCTGCAAAACTATATGACCTATAAGACCTGCTTCAAGATTGCCAAGAATGCGCCGGATAACCCGGAAGTTCCGGCATCCAGCGCCAGCAAAGTCATCAAAAAATACGAGCAGCTGCACCCGGAGAACATTCGCCAGAAGTCGGAAATCATCGTCGAAACCTTCCGCAGCACAACCCGCATGAAAATCAACGGAAAAGCGAAGATGATGGTCGTTACCGCTTCCCGGCCCGCGGCAGTGCTCTATTATCAGGAAGTGCAGCGCTATGCCGCCGAACAGGGGTATGATGATGTAAAGCCAATGGTTGCTTTCTCCGGCGAAGTCATCCTGAACGATGAAACCTACACCGAACCGGGGCTGAACGTGCGTCCTGATGGCAGTCATATTCAGGAAAACCAGACCAAGCAGGAATTTCACGACAATTTCAACATTCTGATTGTGGCGGAAAAGTATCAGACCGGATTCGATGAACCCCTGCTGCACACCATGATTGTGGACAAGAAGCTGCGCGGTGTCAAGACCGTGCAGACGCTTAGCCGCCTCAATCGCACCTGTCCCGGCAAAAACGACACCTTCGTGCTGGATTTCGCCAACGAAAAGGACGATGTGCAGGAGGACTTCCAAGCCTTCTATCATCAGACGATTCTGTCCGAAGAAGTCAACACCGACCTCATCTACCGTGTTGAAAAAGAGCTGCGCGCCTATCATATTTACGATGATAGCGACATCAGCCAGTTCTGCGATGTCTACTTCGCCAACGGCTGTCAGGATAGCAGTGCGCAAGGTCTGCTTGTCAGCAAGATGCTGCCTGCCGTGCAGCGCTATCAAGAGAAAGCGCAGGATGAGCAATATCAAATTCGGCGGAGTATGCGCAACTTCTGCAAGTGGTACAAGTACGTTTCACAGGTTGTGCGCATGTTTGACAAGGAACTGCACCGCGAATTTGTGTACTGCGCTTTTCTGGTGGGGCTTCTCCCGGTGCAAGTGGTTGCAATGGAGAACATTGCAGAGCTGCTGACACTGGAAATGTACAAGCTGGAAAAGACTTTCGACGGCGACATCAGTCTTGATGATGAAAGCGGCACCTATGGACAGGCCAAGCCCAAGCGTGGCAGCAAGCCGGAATCTAAGGACCCGCTGGACGAAATCATCGAACGCATCAACGAGCGTTACAAAGGCGAGTTCACCGAGGCAGACCGCGTAGTCATCGGTGCACTGGCGAACAAGCTCCGCAGCGATACCAAATTAACCAACATGGCCATTTCTTCTGACCCGAAAATCTTTGCAGAAAGTATCTTCCCGCAGGCGTTCAACATTGCTGCACAGGACAGCTATATGGAATCGCAGGAAACATACTCGTCCTTGTTTGAGAATCAGGGAAAGTACAATGCGATTATGCACACACTGGCAGATATGCTCTATCGGGAGATGCGCAAGCCAGGGCGGAAGAAGTAATTTACAAGTTTTTCTTCAAGTACAGAACTTCTGATAACCGCAGCGCATGCGCTGCATTCATAGGGTTTGGGAAATGTGTTCCCAACAAGCAAACTGTCATTTTTAGCAAAATGGCCCTGCTTGCTACTTCTTCTTCCACCACGGAGAAGAAAATTAGCAAGCAGGGTTTTCGTATAGATAAATTTAGAATGCCTGTTGATGCTGTCATATTCAGCTTAGGAATGTGATGGATTAGCGCTGTAGCACTCCCCAGATTTCTTGTTTTCAGCAGTTCCAGAAAAAAATTTTGCAATCCGCTTCAAATCGTGTCGCAAAACGATCTTTTCTTTACAGTTCAAGAGTGAAGAAGGATATAAATTTCCCTTTGCAAGAACGGAAAGGAGGTTGCTATCAAGAATGACATGCTCATACTTGCTGCTATGTTTCCACCAAGCGCCCAACGATTCAGGATGAAATGATTTCAATCCGCTTCATCAAAAATTTTTCTGGAATCTTTGCAAATCGCGTAAAAAACGTCAAACTTTTTACCAGTTATAGTGGAGAGATATTTCTTCATCCAAAAATAAAGGAAGTTCGTAACCTTGCAACGTAACTTTACAGCAACCACAGGAGCACGTGCTGGAAAAAGCACGAAAAGTGAGGCATTACTTTCTCAGCAGCGCGCTGCGCTCCTCGCACGTCTTGCGCACAGCAAGGATGGCAGTATCGCTTGTTCCGTCGAGAATTGCGTCTTGATTCTGGAAAACGATCCCGTGCTGATGGGTGTTATCCGCAAAGACCTGTTCACCGGCTGCATGGTCATTGTCGGTGATATGCCGTGGCATCGGGCGGGCAACTGCTTCACTGACGATGACTTAGCCTTCATCGAACTGCTTTTTGAGAATCATTACGGCATCACGTCCGAGAAGAAAATCCTCACGGCCCTGCGCGTGGTGGCTAACAGCAACGGTTATCACCCTGTGCGGGAGTACCTGAATCATCTTGACTGGGACAGAACGCCCCGTGTTCGATTTGCGCTGCATCATTTTCTCGGTGCTGAAATCAGCGACCTGAATGAAGAGTTGCTGCGCTTATTCATGCTGGGTGCTGTCACTCGCATCTTTCAGCCGGGGTGCAAGTTCGATATGATGCTTTGTCTCACCGGTGGACAAGGCGCTGGTAAGTCCAGCTTCTTCCGTTTTCTTGCAGGGAATGACGAGTGGTTTTCGGATGATTTGCGGAGGCTCGACGATGAAAACATCTATCGCCGCATGATGGGGCATTGGATTATCGAGATGAGCGAGATGATTGCCACGGTCAATGCCAAGAATGTGGAAGAAATCAAATCTTTTCTCAGCCGCCAGAAGGATACTTACAAAGTGCCTTATGACAAGTTCCCGGCGGATAGACCGCGGCAGTGTGTCTTTGCCGGCACCTCCAACAAGCTGGATTTCCTGCCCCACGACCGCAGCGGAAATCGTCGTTTCCTGCCAATCCGCATCGACCCGGACAAGGCAGAGGTACACATCCTTGCTAACCAACAGACATCACGCGCCTATTTCAATCAAATGTGGGCGGAAATCATGGTCATCTATCGTTCCGGCAAATACTCACTACAACTCTCTAAGGAAGCATCCAAGCAATTGAAGCAGGAGCAAAACACCTTCATGCCAGAGGACACACTGGCTGGGCAAGTGCTCGGCTTCATGGAACAAACGACCTATAAACAAGTATGTTCCACCCTGATTTTTGCAGAAGCGCTGCATAGCAGTAGTCTTGCAAAGCCGCAAGCATGGGAAACGCGAAACATCTGCGACGTTGTGAACAACGCCATCGCCAGCGGCGAACTCAAAGGATGGCATTCCTATCAAGGCAGCAGGCGATACGCACGCTATGGCAAGCAGCGTGGCTGGGAACGCGACTGCGACCCGGAACAAATCAACTGGAACAGCATCGGGGCAGGCGCAGAGCAATTTGTCGTCGCGGAGACATCAGACAATTCTCCTCTCTAACACATCGTTGTTCCGCTTTCTTGTTCCAAACGCATCGTCTGAGAGTTCTCGTCCCATCCCGCATTCCAGTCACATGGAACAATGGAACAAAGCACATCACAAAAAGAAATAAGTCAAGGCTGAGATGCACACGCTCTCTGATGTGGAGCTGCGGCGCTTTCTGGAAATCGCCAAGGATGATCCGTTCTATTTGATGTACTATGTGGATTTCTTCACAGGTCTGCGGGAAAGCGAACTGATTGGTCTAACGTGGGATTGCATTGATTTTGCGAAGGGGACTATCCGCGTATACCGTCAGTTTGTGCGCATTGCGTCTGGACCTGACAAGGGCAAAATGATGTTCACTTCGCTGAAAAACCACAAAGAGCGCACGATTCATCCCGCGCCATCCGTGATGGACGCATTGAGGCAAGCCAAAGAGAAGCAGAGCCGGCAGCGTCTGCTCGCAGGTTCATCATGGGACAATGTGTACGACATGGTTTTCACTCGTGACAACGGCATGTTCATCCGTTTTAAGACGCTGTATGTTCACTTCAAGGCACTGGTTGGCAAGCTCAACCGTCCGGAGGTTCGCTTCCACGACATTCGCCACACCTACGCCACCCTCGCTATTCAAAGCGAAATTGACTTCAAGGCGCTTTCCTTGTCACTCGGACATGCAACCGTCGCCTTCACGCTCGACACCTACGGACACGTCAGCAACCATATGTCGCAAAACGCAGCAGCCAAGATGGAAAAATTCATTTGCTCGCTGTAAAAAGCGCAGACTCACGCGCATAGCGGTTTTTCGTGGGTACGGAAAAGAAAGCGTTTGTGGATATGGTGTGGGTATACAGCAGCACAAAAAAAGCCGAAGCCCTTGATTCTCCAAGGATTTCGGCTCGTGGAGCATAGCGGATTCGAAGCGCGTCAATTGTTTCCCACGGTGTCCATTCATGTACTATTTGGTTGTGATTATGTACCGTATAACGCCAAAATTTCACTCTATTTCCCATCTCATACCACCTGGTTAATGGTACTGATAATGGTATTTGGTCAGGCTGAGGCTGTCAAGTTCAGTTCAATCATCATAATGATTTTGGAGGATACGACTATGGAACTGAACAATCAAAAGCTGCCCCAGCATATCCATGATGATAAGAATGGTCTGAACTATACCCTTTGCGGTGACTACTATCTGCCTGACCTAGGCGTTGAGCTGGGTTATTCGCTAGGTAAGTATGGCATGATGCGAATGCAATATCTGGAGGAGCATCGCCCTGGGTTGTATACCAGACTGCTGCTCTCTGGTAAACTGAATGAGGATCTGCATCAGGCCGATGTCCAGGCACAGCACCTGCTGGATACGATGATCCCACAGATTGCCAAAGAGGCTGGTGTAACAGAGCAGATGAAGATGACAGATCAGCTCCGCTGGGTCGAGATGATGAACGCCATCAAGAACCAGGTTGAGGAGATCATTTGGAACGAGATTGTCTATCAGTAAAAATTCAGTTGCCACTGAACTATTACAGTGGCAGCTTTTTCTATTGAGAGCGATTCTATGGAGCAGTCTTTATCTGATTGTGATAAAAAGCAAATACTGAAAATATATTCAGCAACTGTCCGTTGAAATTGTGCATTGACATGCTTGAAACACGTTCATCATATAAAAAACTGTAGTTTAGGATGATAGCATTGAGATTACGCTGTAGTGATCCCATTTCTCATAACATATGGTATACTCCTGCTAAAACTAACGGGAGGAATGAACATGAACAAGTGGATCGCTCTAGCTGTTATTACCTGTCTGTTGCTTTCTTTGGGTTCGTTGGCATTTGCTGATGAATCGTATGATGAATACTGGATCGAGAGCCAGGGAAAGCAGATTTATGGTCGGCTTTATACCCCGGAGGGCGCAGTAGGTCCCTGCCCGACTGTTATACTGAGCCATGGCTTCGGCAGCACCTGGGAGGAAGCTAAGCTATATATCCCGCGCTTTCTGGACTGCGGAGTCAGCTGTTATGTGTTCGACTTTCCGGGCGGTGCGATGAAGAATCAGAGTGATGGTGACTTTCTGGATATGTCCGTCATGACAGAAAAACAGCATCTGTTGGACATTATTGACACGATCTCGGCACATCCCATGGTAGACAAGCTCATGCTGGCCGGTTTCAGCCAGGGCGGCGCAGTTACCGGTCTGGCTGCTGTGGAGCGTGCAGACAAGATCGTCGGAGAGATCCTTTTCTATCCTGCGCTGTGCATCAGCGATATGGGGCATGAAGCCTATCTCAATAAGGAAGATATTCCGGACGCGCCCAAGGCATTTTGGCAGACCGTGGGTAAGCGGTATTATGAAGATGTATGGGATATAGATCTCGTTGAAGATGTGACGCGATATGACGGACAGGTGCTCATGTTCCATGGGACCAACGATCCGGCGGTGAACCATGTCTACTCCGTGCGGGCCTGTGAGAAATTCCATCACGCGAATCTGATCCTGTTGAGCCGTATTTCCCACGGATTCGGCGAAACGACGGTGGAACGTATCTTCCCGAATATCATCACTTTTATGGAACAGATCGGACTGATTGGAGCGGAATAAAGACTCCGAAATAATAGGAAAAGGAGAACCCTGTATGAAAAAGATCCTGATGATTTTCATTTTGATCGCTCTTTTGATGCCTGGCCTGGTCCTTGCCGAAGCAACAGATCAGACACAGCCTATCACCGTTGCCTGCCTGGGTGACAGCATCACCTTCGGCGCAGGCGTGAAAGGAAAAGAGAACACCTATCCCGCCATGCTGCAGGTACTGCTTGGAAACGATTTTGTGGTCAAAAACTGTGGCGAAAACGGGCGGACGCTTCAGCGCGAAGGAATGCTGAACGGTCCGGACGCAGCCTTCAATTTCCCAATGACCTACTGGGACAGCAAAGTAATGAACAATGCCATCGCCGCGCAGCCCGATATCGTCATCATCATGCTGGGTACAAACGATGCCAAACAGTACAACTGGAATGCGGAAAGATACACCGACGAATACATTGAGCTTGTGCAGCTTTTTCAGGGTATGGAGTGTGTATCGCAGGTTTGTGTGATGATCCCGCCGCCTGTATTTGAGCTGCAGGAAGGCATGGCGGATGATGAAATCGACCGGAATGTGATCAGCCAGGAGCTGAAAACATGCATCCAGAATGTTGCAGCTGCGACCGGTTGCCCCGTGATCGACCTCTTTCAGCCTTTCGTATCGCGGGCAGATCTGTTCCCGGACTGTGTACATCCCAACAAGGATGGAAACAAGATCATTGCGGAAACGGTTTATACCGCAATCTGCGACCAGGATTAAGGATGGCATAGTGATTTCTCCGTTTGCCCTATCAAGCCGCTTTGGCCCGAGCCGGGGCGGATTTTCTGTTGGACAGAGAACGGCGTCATATGGGATAGCGGATGTGAATCCTCCAAAAGACATCCATCTGATAACTTACGCTGTTTTTTGTGAGTTTACGCGATATTTGTTGCGGGACAAATGGAACTGCTTTATGATACAACGCAGAAAAAGTAACTGCCGTAGAAGAAACGGCGGTTCAAAAAAGGGAGGATAAGCCATGAAGAACCGTTCTCGTCTGCTGCGCGCCCTTGCGGCAGGCATGCTGGCGGTGCTGTGCCTCGTGACCATGACGGGCTGCACGAACAACAGCACGGCTGCGGTCTCCACGCAGCAGAATACTGCGTCCGGAGCAACTTACCAGATTACCCTGGATCCCAATGGCGGCGCCTTTGTCGATGGCAAGACCGAGCCTGTGACCATCAGCGTTACGGAAGGCACGCCCATCGATTTTGCATCCTATATGCCTGCCTATGAGGGCAACACCCTGTATGGCTGGTACATGCCCGACGGCATGCCCTGGCCCGGCGCACGCAAGGTGAGCGGCAACGTCAGCCTGAAGGCCAAGTGGGATGTGGCTGAGGTCGAGGTGGTTTACGACCTCCAGCTGGTCCGCGACGGCGAAAAGATCCCCATAGAATACGACAACGGCGTGTACCAGTTCACCGTCATCAGCCAGATCTACGGCGGCTATGCCCAGCGCAGCGGCAAGTACACCCTGTACATGGACGAGATGCAGGCCAACATGGATAAAGATGACGGCACCGTGGGCCGTGTGTTGTATCATGCCGGCTCCAACTACATCGACTCCACCGGCACCATCTATGCCGAGTTCTACAATGACGGCGAGTTCGAGCTGTTCTATGACTACACCAACGCTGGCGAACGCACTAAGTATCACATGGATACCGGCTACTGGACCTATGCCGGCTACACCGCTCCCATCCCTGAGACACCCCTTGAGGAAGACCCCACCGGCATGGGCGCACCCTCCGGCCATATTGACTGGGATACCAGCCTGATCGGCGGCGGGGAAGATGCTGCTGCAGAGGAGACCGCTGAGCAGAAGCCCGAGGAAGCAGCGCCTGCCTATGTGACGGTGCCCGGCGAAGTGATGGTGGAGCTGGGCTGCGACAACAGCGAGACCATGAAGCTGCACATGATGGACAACGGCGTGGTGGCTGTTCTGTACTCCACCTTCGGCGTGTATGTGGACACCAACAAGGTGTGGGCTGTCAGCGAGGACGGCACGTTCACCGTATGTGTGGCCGGTGCCGAGACCAATGTGCTGACCCCGGCCGAGGACGGCAAGGTGACGCTGGAGGATAACTACAACAACCTCTACACCTTCGATCCCACCCAGGTCATTGCTGCGGTGAAGGAGCCCGTTCAGATCGACACGGCCAATGCCACCAACAGCGACACCATGTTTGCCTTCTTCTATGACAACCACACGGTGACCATCAATTACAGCCTGGCCGGTTTCGGCATGGAGGGTTATCACATCACCGACCGTGGTCAGTGGAACATCGTGGACGGTGTGCTGTCCATCGCATTGAGCGGTCAGCAGATGGAGCTGACCGACACCGGCGACACGCTGGAATTCACCATTGCCGGCAACACCTACGCCGTGAATAAGAACGGGAGCGTGATGAGCAAATGAAAAAGAAGAATCTGCTGCCGCGCATACTGACCATCGTGACCAGCGTGCTGCTGGTCCTGTCCCTGGTCGCCACCGGCGTGGCCAACTACTTCCAGACCTCCATCAACACCTTCCTGCAATGCCCGACCTACCGCATCGAACGTGCGGATACCAATGTGGATACCGACTATTTCCCGGACGAGTGGACCGGCTACGACGACTGGTTCGCCCACTATGAGGAAGACGTCTGCACCCGCGCCGAGGCGGAAGGCGCTGTGCTGCTGAAGAACGAGAACGCTGCTCTGCCGCTGCCTGAGCATGCGAAGGTCAGCCTGTTCTCCCATTCCAGCGTGGACATGATCTATGGCGGCACGGGCTCCGGCTCCGTGAACACCAGCACCGCGCCCACACTGCGCAAGGCGCTGGAGAGCGCAGGCGCCGAGGTGAACGGTACCCTGTGGAGCTTCTACAACAGCGGCAGCGGCGCTTCCTACAAGCGTGCGGTGCCCGCGCTGTCCTCCTGCGCTGCCAAGGGCGATTACAGCATCAACGAGGTGCCGTGGTCCGTGGTGGAGAATGAGAAGGGCCTCAAGGACACCTTCACCCAGTATGGCGACGCGGCCATCTTCGTGCTGGCCCGCTCCGGCGGCGAGGGCTTGGACCTGGCGACCACCGGCTGCCTGGACGCCGGCACCAACGGCGACTACCTGGCCCTGTGCGACAACGAGAAGGACACCCTGCGCGCCCTGAAGGCTCTGAAGGACGAGGGCGTGTTCAGCCGCCTGATCGTGCTGCTGGACTCCTCCAACGCGGTCAACTGCAATTTCATCAATGACGAGCAGTATGGCATCGATGCCTGCCTGTGGATCGGCGGTGTGGGTGC
>ERZ779922.1269-NODE-1269-length-18242-cov-6.698466_pt1 | contig 18242 bp, 16 predicted proteins | sample MGYA00511544_ERZ779922 | MGnify/ENA primary metagenome ERZ779922 (study PRJEB29588, sample SAMEA2154516) | human gut metagenome | biome: human gut; feature: human-associated habitat; material: faeces | place: Denmark | collected 2008/2010 ... | reverse complement strand
ACGCACGAGCGTTTTGGAGAGCTTGTTCACCTGCACGAGCGGACGGTGGGCCGGGCACTGGAACGCGCAGCAGCCGCACTCGATGCACGAGGTGATCATCCGCGCCTCGAGTTCGTCCCAGTTCTTCTTCTGGGTCATCTTCGAGAGGAAATAGGGTTCGAGGCCCATCGGGCAGGCGGCCACGCACTTGGCGCACTTGATGCACTGCGAGGCCTCGCGGCGCACGGCGTCGCGCCCCGACATCACGGTGATGCCCGAGCAGCCCTTCGTGACGGGCGAATCGAGGTTCACCATCGCGCGTCCCATCATCGGGCCGCCGTTGATGACCTTGCCGGCATCGGCCGGAAGCCCCCCGGCCGCCTCGATCAGCGCCGAGACGGGCGTACCCATGCGGGTCAGCAGGTTCTTCGGCTCGCGAAGCCCCTTTCCGGTGATGGTCACCACACGCTGGATGAGCGGCATGCCCTTCTGCACGGCCTGGTAGACGGCATAGGTCGTCGAGGCGTTGCAGACCACGGCACCGACATCGATCGGCAGTGCGGGCGGGGGCGGCACCTGACGGCCCGTGACGGCCGCGATGAGCTGCTTCTCACCGCCCTGCGGGTACTTCACCTTGAGGGGTACGACCTCGACCCCGGCGTAGTTGCGGGCAATGCCGCGCAGGTGCTCGATGGCGTCGGGCTTGTTGTTCTCGATACCGATGTAGGCCTTCTCCACACCGACGGCCTTCATGAGGATCGTGACGCCGACGATGAGCTCCTCGCCGTGCTCGAGCATCGTGCGGTGGTCGGACGTAAGGTAGGGTTCGCACTCCACACCGTTGATGATCAAGCACTCGGCCTTCTTGCCGGGAGGAATCGAGAGCTTCACGTGCGTGGGGAAGGTCGCACCGCCCATGCCGACGATGCCGGCCTCCTTGATGCGGGCGATGATCTCCTGAGCCGAAAGCGTACACTCGCGCACGAGGGTCTCCGAACGGTCGATGCCCTCGGCCCACTCGTCGCCTTCGCGCTTGATCGTGATCATCATCTGGCGCAGTCCCTGCCCGTTCGGCAGCAGATCGACGCCCGTCACCGTACCCGAAACCGGCGAGTGGATGTTGGCCGACATGAAGCTCGCGGCCTCGGCGATGAGCTGTCCGGTGAGGACCTTGTCGCCCTTGGCGACCTTGGCGACGGCCGGCGCGCCGATATGCTGTGCGAGCGGGATCGTCACCACCTCGGGCAGCGGCAGGATCTCGATCGGCTTGGCGCAGCTCAGTTTATTTTCCGACGGATGGACTCCGCCCATTGGAAATGTCTTCATAGTCTCTGCTTGGAATTTTACGATTCTTTATCGGATGCAGCCGAAGCCTTCTTTTCGGGAGCCGGAGCTTTCTTCGGAGCCGTCTCCGCAGCCGGGGCGGCCTTCGGAGCCTCCTGCTTCGGGGCGGCAGCCGGGGCAGCCTTCGGGGCGGCCGGGGCCTTGGGCTCCCTGGGCAGCGGATCCATACCCACGAGGCGGATGGCACCCGTCGGGCATTCGTTCACGCACTTGCGGCACAACTTGCACTTCTGCGGGTCGATGTAGGCGAGGTTGTTCTCCACCTTGATGGCATCGAACGCGCAAACCTTCTGACACTTGCCGCAACCGATACATCCGGCCTTGCAGGCCTTCATCACGGCGGCGCCCTTCTCCTTCGAAACGCACGACACGTAGACCGCACGGTTCTTGGGCCACTTCTTGCGCAGCTCGATGACCATCCGCGGGCAGGCCTTCACGCAGGCGCCGCAAGCTGTACACTTGTCGGGATCGACCTCCGGGAGTCCCGTGGCGGGATTGATGTAGATGGCATCGAAGGCACAGGCCACGACGCAGTCGCCGAAGCCCAGGCAGCCGAATGCACAGGCGCTTTCGCCCACGTAAAGCGACGAAGCCACGGCGCACGACCGGGCTCCGTCATACTGATTCGTGCGGGGGCGTTTCTCGCACGTACCGCCGCAGCGGACCGTAGCCACTTCGGGTTGCTTCTCGGCCGCAGCCTTGCCCAGATAGGCGGCCACAGCCTTCATGCAATCCCCTCCGCCCACCGGGCAGAAGAGTTCCGAAATGTCGTCGCGCTTGACCAGCGCATCGGCCATTCCGCGGCATCCGGCGAAACCGCAACCGCCGCAGTTCGCACCGGGGAGCATTTTCTCCACCTCGTCGATGCGGGGATCCTCCTCGACGCGGAACTTCTGCGCCACGAAATAGAGGACGACCGCCGCGAGCACACCCAGCGCACACAGCGACAGGATCGTGTAAAGTAATACTTCCATTTAGCTTTTTGTTATTGTAAAATGAATTGTGTGTTCGATTCTGCTGCGGAAGCACCACAGCACCGCATAATAGAGCGACACTCCGCCGAGGGCCGCGACGACGGCCTGCCCGTCGCTTCCGCCCAGGAGCTTGGCCGCACCGAGGGCCGCGAGCAGGACAACCAGCGCACCGACATAGGCCAGAAGGACGGCCCGGGCCCCGGCATTGCTCCGCACGCCCACCATGACCTCATCGCCCGCGGCGAACTCCGCGGCACGGTGCGTCCGCACGGCGACGATCTTCTCCTGCGCCTCGGCCAGGCCGCAGGCCTGCCGGGCGCTGCACGCCCCGCAGGCGCTCCGCGAGGTGATCTTCACCCGGACCGTATCGCCCTCGACACGGTCCACCACGCCGCTGTGTTCGATCAGCCGGGCCACGGTATCAGTCTCCGTATTTGTTGGTAAGGGGCATCAGACGCTCGTGTCCGAACGAGCAGGAGGAAAGGCGCAGCACGGGCGGGAACTGATAGCGCTTCTTCTCGTTGCGCATGATCATCGAGTGGATCGTCTCGACGACCTCCGAGTCGAATCCCGCATTGACGATCTCCTCGCGGTGCTGCCCCTCCTCGATCATGCGGAACAGGATGGCATCGACCACCTCGTAGGGCGGCAGGATGTCGCTGTCCTTCTGTCCGGGATGGAGCTCCGACGAGGGCTCCTTGGTCAGGATGCTCTCGGGAATCGGATCGCCCATCGTGCGGTTGATGTAGCGGGCCACGTCGTACATCTCGCTCTTGTAGAGGTCGCCCGTGGGGCTGAAGGCACCGGCCGTATCGCCGTAGAGGGTGCAGAGTCCCAGGGCATTCTCGCTCTTGTTCGACGAGTTGAGCAGAACGTGCCCCGTCTTGTTCTGGAGCGCCATGAGCAGCACGGTGCGGATACGGGTCTGGATGTTCTCCTCCGTGGAGTCGAACTCCGTTCCGCCGATCACCGGCTTGAGCGTATTGACCACGCTGGTATAGATTTCCGAAATGGGAATGACGTTGTAGCTGATGCCGAGGTTGCCGGCCAGCAGTTTGGCATCCTCGACCGACTCGTCGGACGAGAAGGGCGACGGCATGAGCAGTGCATGGACGTTCTCCGCGCCCAGCGCATCGACGGCGATGGCCGCGACGACGGCCGAGTCGATACCGCCCGAGAGGCCGATCGAGGCCTTCGTATAGCCGTTCTTGCGGAAGAAGTCGCGCAGACCGCAGCGGGCGGCCTCGTAGATGAGGCGGGTGCGGTAGCTGCTCGACGTGGGTACCTCAACAGGCGCAGCCTTGGCCCGGGTATCGAAAATGCCGAAGTCCTCCTCGAAGTTCTTCAGCATCAGCACCGGTTCTCCCTGTTTGTTGAGCGCTCCCGACGTTCCGTCGTAGACGATCTCGGTCGATCCCCCGACCTGGTTCACGATGACCAGGTTCTTGCCTTCGACGAAGGCCAGGTTGCGGAGCATCTCGTAGCGGTAGATCATCGTACCCTTGCCGTAGCGGCGGGCATTGATCGAGATGATCGTCTCGACCGACTTGTCGAAGTCGTGTTCGCGGCTGAGGTCGTCCCCGACGATGATCGCGCACTTGTGGCCCTTGATCGTGGCGTACTCGTAGCCCTTCGAGGGGACGAGGAAACCCATTTCGCGGCGGGCCGTGATGTATTTCTTGCCGACGTAACGCAACACCTTGCGGTCCTGGATGAGGGCGGCAGCGCTGATGGTTCCGGCGGAGGTCAGGATCGGCAGTCCGACGATGGCGGCGATGCCGTCGCAGCAGGATGCGATCTCCACCAGCGCATCTTCGCAGAGTTCGAGGAAGGTGGTCTTGCGCAACAGATCGAAGGCGGGCGTTCCGCTGACGGCCTGTTCGGCGAAAATCACCAGATCGGCGCGTTGGGCCTTGGCCCGCTGGATGGCATCGATGATCTTCGAGGTGTTGCCGTCGATGTCTCCGATCGTGTAGTTGAGTTGCGCGATGGCTATTTTCATAGGGTGTGAGTTAGGTCGGTATGTTTATAACTGTGCAAAGTTAAGGATTATTTGGCAAAGTCGAAAAATTTTCGATGTTAATAAATTAACATCCGACCGAGGCCCGGAGGCACCGTCTCGGCAAACGAGAAGAGCCTCCGGGGGACTCCCGAAGGCTCTTGCATGCATGGTCCGACACAACCGCCGGCGTGCGGCGCTACTCCTGCTCCGCCTCGGGGTCAGCCACGAGGATACGCCCGCAGTACTCGCAGACGATGATCTTCTTGCCCTGACGGATATCTGCCTGACGCTGGGGCGGGATGCGGTTGAAACAGCCGCCGCAGGCATCGCGCTTGACCGTCACGACGGCCAGTCCGTTACGGACGTTGCGGCGGATGCGCTCGTAGGCGGCCAGCAGACGCTCGTCGATCTTCTCCTTGGCCTGGGCCTCCTGCACGCCGTACTCCTCGACGAGCGGGGCGGTTTCGGCCTCGATGCCCTCGAGTTCGGCCTTCTTGGCCGCGAGGTCGGCCTCGCGCTCCTTCATCTGGTTCTCGGCCTCCTCGAGCTGGAGTTTCTTGGCCTTGATGCCCCCGGCATACTCCTTCAGGCGCTTCTCGGCCAGCTCGATCTCGAGCTCCTGATACTCGATCTCCTTCGAGATGGCATCGTACTCGCGGTTGTTGCGGACGTTGTTCTGCTGCTCCTTGTAGTTGCCGATCATGATCTTCGCCTGATCGACCTCGCGCTTGCGCTGCTTGGTCAGCGAGTTCAGCTCCTCGATCTCGGCGTTGATGTGCTCGATGCGGGTCTTCATCCCGGCCATCTCATCCTCGAGATCCTGCACCTCGAGAGGCAGTTCACCTTTGACCTTGTTGATTCCGTCGATCTTGCTGTCGATCTTCTGCAGCTCGTAGAGCGCAAGGATCTTCTCCTGCATCGAGTAATCCACGTCGGCCGTCTTCTTCTGTGTTGCCATATTGTGTTTTTAGAGTTTAGACTTAAACCAGATAATTCACCGGATTGCGAGAGCATTCACTCTTGCGAACCGCAAAGGTACATAAATTTTTCGACAAAATATCAAATAACAGCCGAATTGCGCAATATTCGCTCTCAAAATGGCCTATATCGGCCACGGTGAGGGCCTTATCGGGTGTCATGAAGTCGTTGTACTTGAGGTCGGCGGTGATGTAGAGTCCGGCGCCGGCGCGGCGGGCGTCGCTGATGAGCGAGGCTCCGGCCCCGGTGCAGAGGGCGACGCGGACAACCCGCTCGGCGGCGATGTCGCTGTGGCGGATGACCCGCACCGAGAGGCGCTCGCGGACCCGCTGCAGGAAATCGACCGTCCGGACCGGCTCGGGCAGGTCCCCGACGACGCCGAAGCCCACCCCCTCCTCGGCCGAGGGCTGCAGCAGCTGCAGGCTGCCGATGCCGAGCATGTCGGCCAGGTACCAGCTCATGCCGCCCGGAGCACTGTCGAGATTCGTGTGGCAGGCGTAGAGGGCGATTCCGCACCGGATGGCCCGCTCGACACAGCGCTGCACGGCATCGGCCGAATTGAAGCGCTTGAGCGGGTGGAAGACGATCGGATGGTGTGTGATGACCAGGTCGCAGCCCAGCCGTTCGGCCTCGTCGAGCACCTCCTCCGTGACATCGACGGCCAGCAATGCGGCATGCACCTCGTCGTCCTCTCGGCCGACGACAAGTCCCGCATTGTCATAGGATTCCTGCCAGCGAAGCGGGGCAAAGGTTTCGATAACCGAGGTTACATCTTTGATTTTCATAGTCATATGGTTTCAGGTCGGGGTTTTCGGTGCGCCGTCAGAAGAGCGACTGTTCGTAGAAGGCGAACAACTCCTTATGCTCGACCTCCTCCTTCTTGCGGCGGGGTTTGCGCGCGGCGCGGCGGGGTTGCCCCGGGGCATCCGACGGCGCCTCCTCCAAAGGCTGTCCCGTCGCCTCGTCGATCCGCACGACGGCCTTGCGCCCACGTTTGCGGGAAGCCGGCACGGCCTGCACCTCGGAAGCCGTTTCGGTCTCCGGTTCGGCGGCAGTCACAACCTGCGGTCCGGGAGCAGTCTCCGGAGCCGGTCCGGAAAGGGATTCGACAACCTGCACGGAAGCCATTTCGGCCTCCGGGCCGGCAGCAACCTCCGGGAGCGGTCCGGCAGCAGATTCAGCCTCCGGCTTGGCGGCGGGTCGAGCCCCGGATTCGGCGGCAGATTCAGCCTCGGATTCGGCGGCAACATCCGGTTCGGGAGCGGTCCCGGCCGGCAGCACAGTCCCGACCGGCAGGCCGGAGTCGGCGGCCGTATCCGCCGCGTCGGCGTCCGCCATCACGGACTCCCCGTCCCCCTTGAGCTCCTCGCGGACCTCGACCAGCAGGGCACGGATCCGCTGCAGCCGCTCCATCAGTTCGACGTCGCGGCTCACCCCCTTGCCGACGCGCTGTCCGCGCATCGCACGCTTGGCACCCTCCAACGTCATGCCGCACTCCTTGACCAGGTGGTAGATCTGCTTGAGGTGCTCCACGTCCTGCGGCGTAAAGAGCCGGTTGCCCTTCTTGTTGCGCTTGGGCCGCAGGATGGGGAACTGCGACTCCCAGTGGCGGAGCAGCGACTGATTGACGTCGAACATCTCGGCCACCTCGCCCATCGAATAGTATAATTTCTCGCTCATAACGCTAAACTTCCTTTCCCTTGATTCGGATTCTCTCTCTTTGCGGTCCTGCCCTGCAGCACCCTGCCGCGGCGTCCCGTAACTGCCGCGTTCACTCCTGCCGGAGGATCCGCAGCGAATTGGGGTACATGTTGTTCACCCGCGCACCGATCCGCTTGGCGAAGCCCAGGGCCCGTCCGCGCGCCGTCACGAGGTTCACCCCCTCGGCCAGCGCCCCGGCCGCCACCTCCTGACGCCGCAGGTAACGCAGCGCCTGCTCGTCGTCGAGCCCGGCAACCGGAACGGCCCCGCGTTCCAGGCCGTCGAAGAAGGCCAGGGCCGGATCGGGTTTCAGCCGTTCCTTGAAGAGCTGTCCCAGCGCCACGCCCGAGCAGATCACGGGCAGCGCCTCCGAGAGCGTCTTCACCGCCTCGGCCTGCTCCCCGTACCAGGCGTAACCGGTGCCGGCAACCGTGCCGAAGACCATGCGGTCCGGCTCGCGGACCCAGCGCCGCAGCTCGCCCGCCGACGCCCGGTCGGCCGGAGCGACCATCGACCGGCGCCCCTTCGGAAGGCGCTGCCGGCCCGGAGCGTCGGGCGCCTTACGCGCCACGGCGGCGAAGAATCCCTCGCCCACGGTCCGGTGGGGAAAGAAACGGAACGTACGGAACGGGCCGACCTCCCCCTCGACAATACCCCACGCGGGGTCCACATCCACCGGATAGGGAGCAGCGACCTCGTCACCGGCCCAGGCGAGTATCCGCTCGAGCGAACCTTCGTCCTCGTCGCGGTTGAACGTACAGGTACTGTAGATCAGCGTACCGCCCGGACACAGCGCCCGCCACGCCTCGCGCAGGATATCGTCCTGCCGCGCGGCGCACTGCCGCACGTTGTTCTCGCTCCACTCCCCGCGCGCAGCGGGATCCTTGCGGAACATGCCCTCGCCCGAGCAGGGGGCATCGACGGCCACCACGTCGAACCACGCCTCGCAGTCGCAGACCGCATGCGGCTCACACGTCGTAACCACCACGTTGCCCGTACCCCACTTGCGCACGTTGTCGGCCAGCACGGAGGCACGGCGGCGGTCGATCTCGTTGGCGACGACCAGTCCCCCGCGCCCGACAAGCGAGGCGTAGAGGGTCGTCTTGCCGCCCGGGGCCGCACAGAGGTCGAGGATCCTCGCCCCGGAGGTCGGGACCCCCTGCAGCAGACAGCCCACGAACTGCGAGGCCGCCTCCTGCACGTAGTAGGCTCCGGCATGGAAGTCGCTGTCGAAGGTGAACGACGGGCGGCCCGCAAGCAGGAAGCCGTCGGCGCACCACGGAACGCGGCCGGCGGCCGTGAGCATCGGAAGCACCTCCGACACCCGTGCGGGCTGCTCCCCGCAAAGTCCCTCCGCCTTGGCGGGGTTCACACGGATGCTGACGCACGCCTCGCCGTCGAGGGCGCGGCAGAGGGCCTCGCCCTCCGTCGTCCCGAGGTCGCGAAGGATCCGCTCGACGAATGTCCGGGGCAGCTCCATCTCCGTCATTTTGCCGTTGCGCGCAGCGCATCGAGGCGTGCGCAGATCTTCTCCAGCACGGCGGGGTCCGAGACGAAATCCTCGTGGTCCTTGTCAATGACAAGCACTTCGCCGTCGTAGAGGTTGTCGATCCAGTGGTTGTACTTGTCGTTCAGCCGCCCGAGGTAGGCCTCGTCGATGTTCATCTCGTACTCGCGGCCCCGCTTGCGGATCTGCGAAATGAGCGTCGGAACGCTTGCCTTGAGGTAGATCAGCAGGTCGGGCTTCGGGATGAGCGCCGTCACCAGGTGGAAGATCTTCATGTAGGTCTCGATGTCGCGCGTGGCCATCAGTCCCATCTCATGCAGGTTCTCGGCGAAGATGTGGGCGTCTTCGTAGATCGTGCGGTCCTGAATGATGTCCCCGCGCCCGGTCTCCGAGAGCATGTCCATCGTCTGCTGGATGCGGCTCCCGAGGAACGAGATCTGGAGGTTGAACGACCAGCGGTTCATGTCCTCGTAGAAGTCGCCGATGTAGGGGTTGTTGCTCTCCTCGAGGTAGGAGCGGGCATCGTAACGCTCCGTCAGCATCTGCGTGAGCGTCGTCTTTCCGCTGCCGATATTTCCGGCTATGGCTATATACATATCTCTTATTGTTTTTCGTCTCCTTGTTCCGTTTTCCGTCCGGACCAGGCCGCCCGCACGGATCAGCACGCCGTCCCTTCGCCCGCGGCCTCCGCCTCACGGCCGAAGGCGAGCACATCCTCGATGACTCGGCGGTCGTTCATCAGCCGCGGCACCTTGTTCTTGCCGCGCGCCCGCATCCAGCGCAGGAAGTAGCCCCGGCCGACGGTATGGATCCGCTGCCGCTCGAGCGTGGTCCGGCGCTTGGCGTCGTAATCCGAATTCACGGCCCGCAGCTCCCGGTCGAGCGCCTCGGCGAAATGCTCGCGGCTGTCGGGCTCACGCTCGAACTCCACGATCCACTCGTGGGCGCCCCGCTCGCGCAGGGACATGTAGCACGGGGCCACGGTGTACTCGGCCACCACGGCGCCCGTCTTCGAGCAGGCGTCAAGCAGGGCCCGGTCGGCGTTATCGACGATCAGCTCCTCGCCGAAGACGTTGATGTACTGCCGCGTACGGCCCGCAAAGCGGATGCGGTAGGGCGCCGTCGAGGTGAACTCGACCGTATCGCCGATCTCATAGCGCCACAGGCCGTTGATCGAGGTGATGAGCATCGCGTAGACCCGGCCGCACTCGACCCCCTCGAGGGGTACGATGCGCTCTCCGTCGCGGAATTCGTAGAAGGTCCCGTAGTCGAGCATCAGCAACATGTCGTCGCGCGCCGGGTCGTCGGCCAGGGCGAAGAAGCCCTCCGAGGCGTTGTAGGTCTCCATGTAGACGAAGTCGTCCGAGGGCAGCAGCTCGCGGAATGACTGCCGGTAGGGCGTGAACTCCACACCGCCGTGGGCGAACATCTCGAGCTGCGGCCACACCTCAAGCAGGTTCTGCCGCCCGGTATACTCGAGCACGCGGCGCATCAGCGCCAGGTTCCACGACGGAACGCCGGCAAAGGCCGTAACCGGCTCGCCGACGCACTCGCGGCAGATGGCCTCGCACTTGGCGTCGAAGTCGGGGATGATGGCCGTCTCGATGCGCGGGGCACGGAACCAGCCGCTCCAGAAGGTCGTCTCGTGGATCAGCAGCGCCGAGAGGTCGCCGACCAGGTTGCGCCCCTCCTGCGTGCAGGAGCCCCCCAGCGTCAGGGTCTTGCCCTCGAAGGCCCGCGTCTTCGGGTGCGCCGCCGCATAGAGCGTCGCCACGTCGCGCATGCCCAGCGTGTGGTTCCACCAGAGCGAGTCGCGCGTCACGGGGATGTACTTGCTGCGGTCGGAGGTGGTGCCCGACGAGCGGGCGAAGAGCGTCACGCGCCCGGGCGAAGTCACGCTGCGGATCCCTTCGAGCATCCGCTCGACGTAGGGTTTGAACGTATCGTAGTCGAAGGTCTCGACCTGCGTCTGGAACTGCTCCACGGTATGGATGTGGCGCAGGTCGTAGCGGTCGCCGAACTCGGTCATCCGCCCCCGGCGCAGCAGGTAGCGGAACATGCGCTCCTGCGTCTCGATCGGATGACGGCGGAAGCGGTCGATGGCCCGTGCCCGGCGCGAGAACCACGCCTTGAGAATCGTATTTCGGAAAGACATCGTATCGTCTCGTTATGTGAACCCGCACGCCGCACACAACCGGCCCCGTCGTGGAGCCCCGCGAAGGTCGGCGACCCGGGTATGAACTGTCAGTTAAAATAATAACCCACCTTGCCGACGGATCCCGGCATGGCGAAAAGCACCACGCGGTCGTAGGGGTTGCACTGTGTGTCGTCCACGGCGATGAAGACCTTGTCGCCCCGGACAATACCCCCGACGATTGTGTCGTCGGGAAGCCCCAGGTCGCGGATCCGCGCCTTGGTGGCCGGGGAGTTCGGCTTGACGATGAACTCCAGCACCTCGGCATCGCTGCCCGTCAGGCACTTGATCGCCTGCACGTCGGTGGACATCGTGAAGCGGAAGATGTTCGACGCGGTGACCAGTTTTTTGTTGATGATCGTGTCAATGCCGATCGACTCGGCCAGGTTGATGTAGTTGAGGTTCTCCACCTCGGCGATCACCTTCTTGACGCCCATGCGCTTGGCCAGCATCGCCGCAAGGATGTTCGTCTCGCTGCGCCCGGTCACCGCCACGAAGGCGTCCATGTTCGACAGCCCCTCCTCCATCATCGCCTCCGTATTGCGACCGTCCTCGTTGATGATCAGCGTCTTGTCGAGCATCTCGGCCAGGCGGTAGGCCTTCTCGGCATTGTAGTCCACCAGCTTGATGTTGATCTCCTCCTGCAGCTCCGTGGCGATGCGGATGCCGATGCGCGAACCTCCCAGGATCATCATGTTGCGGATCTCGATGTTCGAGCGGCCCGAGAACTCCATGACCCGGTGCACGGCGTCCTGCCGCGCGATGACGTAGATCACGTCGCCCTCCATGTAGCGCTCGCCCACCCGCGGGATGATCGTCTCGCCGCCCCGCGTGATGGCGACCGTGCGGTAGCTCAGCGACTCCTGCTCCTCGTCGAAGCCCGTCAGCGGCTCGCCCACCAGCGGCGAGGCCGGCTCGAGGCGGAAGACCGCCAGCGAGAGCTTGCCGCTCGAGAAATCGACATACTCGGTCGTCGAGGTATGGCCCAGGAGGTTGATCACCTCGCGGGCCGCAACCTTCTCGGGATAGAACAGGTAGTCGATGCCCATGTCGATGAACATCTCCTTGTTGTCGGGTTCGAGGTATTCGTTGTTGTCGATCCGCGCGATCGACTTCTTCGCCCCGAGGCGCTTGGCCAGCGTGGCCGAGACGATGTTGGCATTCTCCTCGTGGTTTACGGCGATGAACAGGTCGCACTTGCGGACCGCGGCGCGGCGCAACACGGCGAAGGTCGTCGAGTCGCCCTCGACCGAGATGACGTCGGCCAGGCTCGCAACCTCGGCCAGGGCCTTCGGGTCGCTGTCCACGATGGTGATCTCATGGCCGTTGCCGCTCAGCATGCGGGCCAGATGGCTCCCCATCTCGCCGGCTCCCGCAATGACGATTTTCATGGCTAATCCGCGTTTTTCGTAACTTCCAAATCGGTATTCGGAACCCGGGCGGAACCTATCCGGAAACACCCGGGCACTTTTTTGCATTTTATCCTACAAATATATATATTTGCCGCCGAACCCCCAAATTTCGGGACAAAAATTCATTTTCCATGCCAGACTGGTTGATCGTCGTACTGTGCGCCGTGGCGGCCGTGGGACTCTTCGTCCTCGGAATGTCGCTCACGCTGATGATTAAGGGACACCACATCGATTCGGAGATCTCGACGAACAAGAACATGCAGCGCCTGGGCATCAAGTGTGCCGTGCAGGAGACCCGCGAAGCCGACGGACACGCCGACTGCTCCGACTCGGGGAAGACCCTGCCGGGGTGCTCGGGCAACTGCGGGGCCTGCGACATCGAGCACAAGTAGCCGCGCGGAGCATTCCTGCCACCGCACACGGGCAAAAAGATTCCGGCCGCGGGGATTCGCAGCCGGAAAGATCACAGCACTACAGAAAAACAGCGCACGGGCGCCGGGGCACACGTCGGCGTCACAGCGCCGGGCAGAACTTCGACCGGCAGACGAACCACGGATTGTGGAGGTCCTCCTCGTTGTACTTCAACTCGCCGCCGTCAGGCAGCGAACGGGTCTCGCCGCCGGCCTCCCGCAGGATCAGCTCACCGGCAGCCGTATCCCATTCGAAGGTGTGCGTCGTCCGCACGTAGTAGTCCACGCGCCCCTCGGCCAGCATGCAGAACTTGTAGGAACTGCCCTGCTCAATGACCTCCAGATCGGGATGTGCGGTCCGCAGGCGGGCGATGTGCTCGTGGGTCTCGGGGGTCTGGTGCGAACGCGAAACGGCCACCCGCAGGTGGTCGTGGCGAGCCGCAGAAGGCAGCGGAAGCGGGGTCCATCCGGTCACGATCTCGTCATAGGTATAGGAGGCATCGGCCGACGGGAAGACCCCCTCCTTGAGGTAGGAACCCGAATCGCGGCCCGCCACATACATCTTTCCGAAATAGGGGACATAGACCACGGCCCCCATGCAGACGTTGTTCTCCATGAGCGCGATGTTTACCGTAAATTCGTTGTTGCCCTTGATGAACTCGACCGTTCCGTCGAGCGGATCTACGAGCCAGTAGAGCTCCCAGTTGCGGCGTTCGTCGTAGCGCATCTCACGCCCCTCCTCCGAAAGGATCGGAATGCGCATCGGACCGAGGTATTCGCGGATCGTCTTGTGTGCCAGACGGTCCGCTATCGTGATCGGCGTATGGTCCGTTTTGAGGCTGATGTCGTAATCGTCGCGGTTCTTGTATACGCCCATGATCGCCGCCCCGGCCCGGACCGCCGCATTGAAGAGCGGAGGCAACAGATACATGCGCACCTTATCATTTATCATCGTAGCCCGTGTTTGAAGTTTCGGAATCTGCTTTTCCATCGTAAAGATAGCAAGAATTTATCATATAAACGAACGATCTCCCCCACATATTTTGCTCCCTGCCGTTTCGGAACAACCTCGGAGGAGAAAAGGACAACCCCGCAAGGGCGCCCCCGCCCGGCCGCCCAAAACCGTGCCAAAAGGCCCGAACCGATTTTTTTTGTGCTTTCCCCTTGCAGTTCCGCGAATTATCCCTATATTTGCACTCCGAATTATGTTTCAACACATAACCATCGATTTTAATGTACGTTATAGTAGAGATCGCAGGTCAGCAGTTCAAGGCTGAAAAAGGTCGGAAACTTTATGTTCACCGTCTTCAGGGCGAAGAGAATTCGTCCGTAAGTTTCGACAAAGTCCTGCTCACAGACAACGACGGTCAGGTTAAAGTCGGCGCACCTGTAGTAGAAGGCGCCGCAGTAAAGTGCAAGATCCTGAAGCATCTGAAGGATGACAAGGTTCTGGTGTTCAAGAAGAAGCGTCGCACCGGCTATCAGAAGTGCAACGGCCACCGCCAGTATCTGACGCAGATTCTCGTCGAGGAAATCGTTGCATAAACCTTTAAAACGCAAGTAACATGGCACACAAGAAAGGTGTAGGTAGTTCGAAGAACGGCCGTGAGTCGGAAAGCAAGCGACTCGGCATCAAATTGTTCGGCGGCCAGTTCGCAAAGGCGGGCAACATCATCGTCCGTCAGCGCGGCACGGTCCACAACGCCGGTGAAAACGTCGGCATGGGTAAGGATCACACCCTCTTCGCACTCGTAGACGGAACCGTGGAGTTCTGCAAGAAGGGCGAGGGCAAATCCTACGTCAGCGTTACCCCGCTGAGCGAGTAGCGTCCCAAGGGGGGGGTAAGAGCCGGGACCGGAAGACGGTCTGCAAGGGCTCGCGGAAAGGAGATCCGGAATCGGAAAACTTTCAGGCAGACAACCACCCCGCAACGGAATCAGATACGGAAAACGGCTTCCACATACGGAGGCCGTTTTCTGTTTTTAGCCGGATGTACAAAAGGCCGCAATGCCCGTGCTCGGATCCCCACAAGCGGGAATGATGACGGACCCCTGCCGCGAGGGAGGGGGCGAAGGAGCGAGGAAGCCGGGGACGCGGGGCTGGAGACACGCAAGACAGAGACACGGGGACACACAGGCTGGAGACACGCAGATCGGAGACCCGGAAGCACGCAGGACGGAGACGCGGGGACACGCAGAACGGAGACACAGGAGCACGCAGGACGGAGACACAGGAGCACGCAGGACGGAGACGGCGGGGACACGCAGACGCAAATGGACCCGCAACCGGCAAAACTGCGGCAAATCAGGAAGCCCCCCCTACCCTACTTCGTCCCGGAATTCAGCCCGTTGCGTACACTACAAACAAAAGGCCCGGTCGCAAAAACGACCGGGCCCCGTTTTAACGTACGGTGCGGCTACTCTTCGGCGGCAACAGGCTCCTCGGTTGCGGCTGCCGACTCACACGATGAGCAATCGGTGCACTCACCGGCAGGCTCGGCACATGCAGCAGGCTCAACGGCGGCAGGCTCCGAAACGGCTGCCGGCTCCCCGGCGGGCTCGAGCGTAACGGCAAGGAACTCGGCCAGCAGCGTCTGGTCGTCGTAGAACTTCAGCGTCGTACCGCTGATCTCGTAGCGATCCACCTCGTCGAGCATCTGGACGAAGGCATTCTCGAACTCCATATCGGGGCATGCCATCCGCGTCATGCCGAGCGGACCGAGCTCCAGCTTACCTTCGCCGGCCTCATACTTGCCGAAGAAGCGATTGCAGTTCGTACGGCCGGCAACCATCGTATCGGCCGCATTGAACACAAGGGTGAAGGCATCGGACTCACCGTCGATCGCCGTGGCGGGGATCCCCTCCATCTTCGAAAGTTTCCACGTCGTTCCTTCGAGCGTGGCGTCAGCGGCACCGCCGCAGCAGGCCGTCATCGCAGCCAAAGCAAGGGCTGCCACAAAAAGCTTTTTCATAAGACAACTTATTTTTAAGTCTTTCATTTTCCCGTTCGGTGCGAAAAAACTCCGCATCCGGACCCTTCCGGAATCCGGGGCACAAAAGTAGATAAAGAATCGGTCATAAGCAAGAAAAATCGCATCACAAACAGACTCGAGAAATCCCCTGCAATCCGCATACCGGAAATCGGGCGGGGAGACCCCGGTCGGCTCGGGAGCGGAAGGACAAGAACCGACGGAACGGGGGCTGAACTGCATGGACTGCGGCAGAAAAGGATGCCGCACGGGGCTAAGTGGTTCGGCGGAAAGTTCCGCAACGGGAGGATAAAGGAAAGTCGCGGGCCGAAGGGAGAAAAAAGAGCCGCGACCCTCGGAAGGATCACGGCTCTCACACCTATATTATACGGTTCGACAGCGGAATCAATACTCCATCTTCGAACGGCGCACGTAGCCATTGTAGCGCCACTTGGCGTTCTCCTCGGCAGCGGCGAAGAGTTCGTCGGCCTCGGTCGGGAAGGACTTCTGGAGCGACGTGTAGCGGACCTCCTTCATCAGGAACTCGCGGAACTTCGTCCAGTCGGGCTCCTTCGAGTCGAGCACGAACGGGTTCTTGCCCTGCTCCTCCAGCTCGGGGTTGTAGTGCCACAGGTGCCAGTAACCGCAGGCTACGGCCTCCTTGCCGACGGTCTGCGTACGCGCCATGCCGCCCTTGATACCGTGGTTGATACACGGAGCGTAGGCGATGATGAGCGACGGACCGGGATAGGCCTCGGCCTCCTTCAGGACGTTGAAGAGCTGCTGCTGCGAAGCACCGATCGAAACCTGGGCCACATAGACATAGCCGTAGGTCATGGCCATGGCGCCGAGGTCCTTCTTGCGGATGCGCTTGCCGCTCGATGCGAACTTGGCAACGGCACCCACCGGCGTAGCCTTCGACGACTGGCCGCCCGTGTTCGAGTAGACCTCCGTGTCGATGACCAGGATATTCACGTCCTGACCCGAAGCCAGCACGTGGTCCACACCGCCGTAGCCGATGTCGTAGCCCCAGCCGTCACCGCCGATGATCCACTGCGACTTCTTGACGAGCCAGTCCTTATGCTCGAGGATCTGGCGGCAGTAGTCGCAGCCGCAGGCCTCCATGAGCGGGACAAGGCGCGCCGTCACCTCGGCCGAACGGGCCGACGATCCGCGGTTGGCGATCCACTCCTTCATGACGCCCTTGAGCTCCTCGGAGCACTTGGTGCACGAAGCGATGGCAGCCTCCATCAGCGCCTGGATGCGGTCGCGGAGCTTCTCGATACCGATGTGCATACCCAGACCGAACTCGGCGTTGTCCTCGAAGAGCGAGTTGGCCCAGGCGGGACCCTGACCCTTCTCGTTGGTGCAGTAGGGCGTCGAGGGGGCCGAACCCGAATAGATCGACGTACAGCCCGTAGCGTTGGCAACCATCATCTTGTCGCCGAAGAGCTGCGTGATGGCCTTGATGTAGGGCGTCTCGCCGCAACCGGCGCAGGCTCCCGAGAACTCGAACAGCGGCTGGGCGAACTGGAGGTTCTTGACCGACTTGGTCTTGTCCACAACCTGCTTGTAGCCGATCTTCGAGGTAGCGTAGTCCCAGTTCTTCTGCTGCGGGAGCTGCTCCTCGAGCGGCCGCATGACCAGAGCCTTCTGCTTGGCCGGGCAGACATCGACGCAGTTGCCGCAGCCCGTACAGTCGAGCGGCGAGATCTGCACGCGGAACTTGTACTCCTTGGTCTCGCCCAGGCCCTGCTTCCAATCCATGCCCGATGCGGCGGCCTCCTCCTCGGTGGCCAGGAACGGACGGATTGCAGCGTGGGGGCAGACGTACGAGCACTGGTTGCACTGGATACAGTTGGCGATCTGCCACTCGGGAACGTTCACGGCGATGCCGCGCTTCTCGTAGGCGGCCGTGCCGTTGTCCCACGTGCCGTCCTCACGGCCGTTGAAGGCAGAAACGGGCAGCTGGTCGCCCTTCAGTCCGTTGATCGGCTCGACGATCTTGCGGACGAACTCCGGATAGGAGGCATTCGAGGCATGCTCGAAGCCGCGATCCTCGATCTGCGCCCACTCGGCGGGCACCTCGACCTTCTCGACGGCATTGCCGCCGGCATCGACCGCAGCGTAGTTCATGTTCACGATATCCTCGCCCTTCTTGCCGTAGGACTTCTGGATCGCCTTCTTCATCTGCTCGACGGCCTTGTCGAACGGAATGACGTTGGCGATCTTGAAGAACGCCGACTGCATGATCGTGTTGGTGCGCGAACCCAGCCCCAGCTCGGCGGCGATCTTCGTGGCGTTGATGATATAGAAGTTGATCTTGTTCTTGGCGAGGTAAGCCTTCATGTGCGCGGGCAGCGTCTCGCAGGTCGTAGCGGCGTCGTGCACCGAGTTGAGCAGGAACGAGCCCCCGGCCTTCAGGCCCTTGAGCACGTCGTACTTGTCCACGTACGAAGGCACGTGGCAGGCCACGAAGTCGGGCGTGGTGACCAGATAGGGCGAAGTGATGGGCAGGTCGCCGAAACGCAGGTGCGACGAGGTGTAACCGCCCGATTTCTTCGAGTCGTACGAGAAATATGCCTGACAGTATTTGTTCGTCGTGCCGCCGATGATCTTGATCGAGTTCTTGTTGGCGCCCACCGTACCGTCGGCGCCCAGACCGAAGAACAACGCTTCGAACGTGCCGGGCTTGGCCAGCGAGATCTCCTCGCCCACGGGCAGCGAACGGAACGTCACGTCGTCCACGATACCCACCGTGAACTGGTTCTTG
>ERZ779922.1267-NODE-1267-length-18251-cov-4.394262_pt1 | contig 18251 bp, 20 predicted proteins | sample MGYA00511544_ERZ779922 | MGnify/ENA primary metagenome ERZ779922 (study PRJEB29588, sample SAMEA2154516) | human gut metagenome | biome: human gut; feature: human-associated habitat; material: faeces | place: Denmark | collected 2008/2010 ... | reverse complement strand
GGAGCTACATAAAATTTTTTTGTCATACAAAAAAGCCCTCTCATCTGAGAGGGCTAGATACAAATTTTTTACTGGTTTTCAGTACTTAAATGAAAACGCTGCTTCTTCGATTGATAATTTTCATTCACGATGATAAGGGTGATGATTAATAATCGTTTGTATCCGATAAATCTGTTCGGTTAAAACGGCCCTCATCAACATATGCGGCAGCGTAAGTTTTCCGAAAGAAAGCAGCAAATCCGCCCGATCCCGGGTCGATTGGAGATGACCGTCCGCACCGCCGATAAGAAAGCAGACTTCCGAACAGCCGTTCAACATCCAGCTTTCAATTTTTGCTGCCAGCGCAAGGCTTTTCATATTCTCGCCGCGTTCGTCCAAAACAATGACTTTTGCTCCCGGAGAAATATTTGCCTGCAAAAACCTTGCCTCCTCTTCCTGAGACGCATTGTCCTTTTCCTTAAAAGCCACATCCCAGCCGGAACGCTTGACATATTCATCGATAATCATCGCCTCCGGAGAATTCTTCTTACATTTGCCAATGGCTAAAACCGTTGCTTTCATCTCTTTTCTTCCTACCCAAACACTCACAGTAAAATACATCTGCCCAACATTGTCAACCGGCATTGACATTTAGACAAAAAACGCGCATATTGACCTTGTTTTATTTTATTAAATATTCTCTACGTATATGTCTTACCAAAAATACATTTGAACGATGAAAACAAAAGATTCCCAAAGGCCTGAACAGACAACTGGCAAGGCTCCCGACAAAACGTCTCCGCAACCCCCTGCTCCGCAGCCACCGCTTTGCGAAGAAGAATTTAACGCTGAAACAAATTTCGGCTGGTATATTGCAGCCATTGTCATCGCAGTGCTGATTATGGCCTCGGCCTTGTATTTCAAACCGGTATTTTAAAAACTTATTTTTATGAAAACGCTTTTAAAAAGACTCAGAACCTTCTGTCTGGAGAAAAACTATCTCTGGCTGAATCCGCTGAATAAGGAAAAAACGCCCGACGGCATCCTTATCTATCAGGACAAAAGAAAAAACCTGTTTTTTTCCGCCGAAGAATTTGCCCGCACACTGCATAATCTGACCGGCCGGAAAATTTACATGGCGCAGATTGCCCATTACAACATGAAAGCACTGCACCCCCGCGGCAACAATACCGTAGCTTGGTGCTGGCGGCATAACCGCTTTTTCTACTTTGCCCCGGTCGGCGGCAACCGGATATTTCTGGCTCTGACCCGCCAATACCAGTATTACAGGCGTTGCAAAGCCTCTGTCATACTGGATGAAAAATACGAAAACGGCGACGTTCCCTCTTTGATTGTCCTCAATTACCGGACGACGGAAAATTTAATTCTGCAGCCGCTGGAACTGCTGCTGGAAAGAAAGGAGAAGCGTCTGCTCCTCGCGGAATATGCCGCCGGCGACAATGCCAGCCTCGTTATGAATGACATTCGCAACTGGCAAAACCGCAATCTTGAACTGGGCAGCGTTTTGAGAATTGGCTAAACAAATTGCTAACGGCAAAATCCGAATCTTCTTCGGGTTTTGCCTTAAATTATTAAAAATATGGATACTTCTCACTTGTATATGTTTGTCGACTATGACGGCGTTGTCAAAACCTACGCCGAAAACTTTCCCGATGAACTGCATGACGAAAACATGCCTTTCAGCATGTCCATGATTCGGGTACTGTCAAATATTGCCGGTCTTTCCGGCCTGCCGGCCTATTTTATGCCGATCAGTTCCAGTCCGGGCCGTCTGAGCAAAGAAGAACTTTTGACAATGTTTCGCTGCACTTACCGTGTTGGCAACCTGGAACTGCACCCGCATGAACCCGTTGTCCCGGTCAGAACCGAACGCGCAGAATATGTCAAAAAAATACTGAAACGATACGACGTCGCCTATCACCTGATTTTAGACGACGAGTTTCATTGGTATGAAGGCGAAAGACTAAACTATTTTCAAACTCATACCTTCGACGGCATCAGATTCGAAACTTTTCTCAAAGTCGCAGAATTCGCCGAAAACATTCGCAGACAAAACACAGCAAAAGCGGCTCCTTAACCGGAACCGCTTTTGCTTTAGTAAAAATTTTTACCTTACAGTTTACGAACGGCTTTTGACCGACTGCCACATTTTTTCAATGCTGTAAAACTCTCTGACTTCCGGCTTAAAGATATGTACGATAACGTCAAAAGCGTCTATGAGAACCCAATCCGCCTTTTCCTCGCCTTCTACCGTCGATTTAAATCCGGCTGCCTTAAGATTTTCCTGAACCTTTTCGGCCAGCGACGCCACATGGCGCTGCGACGTGCCGCTGGCAACCACCATCTGGTTGGCAATAGAAGTTTTGCCGCGCAAATCGATTACCACCACGTCTTCGGCCTTGTTTTCGTCCAGCGTTTGGGTAATAATTTCCAAAACCTTGTCTTCTGCGTTCATCTCAACTTTTTTAGCTGCTTTTGCCAATCTTCTTACTCCTGTTAATCCAGCGGCGACCAAACTTTTTTCACTTCCTCGACGACATTGATTTTTTCGTCTTCCTCGGCCTTGACCCGCCTCTCTCTTGTAATATACCTGCTTACCTCGTTAAGGCAATCAAAAAGTCCCTGTTTTGCAATGGCCGAAATCGGAAAGACCTTCCGACCGCAGGCTTTTTCAAGTGCCTTGGCTTTTTCTGCGATTTCCTTTTCGTCCAGCGCGTCGATTTTATTCAACACGACCACTTCGGGCTTCCGGCTCAAATCTTTCTTATAAAGTTCCAGTTCGCGCCGAATGGCCTTATATGTTTTGGCCACGTCTTCCTCTGTCGCGTCAACCAAATGCAGAAAAGCGGCACAACGTTCGACATGGCGCAGAAAACGGTCGCCAAGGCCGACGCCTTCATGCGCTCCTTCAATCAGCCCCGGAATATCGGCCAAAACCATTTCGTAGTTGTTGACCCAGGCCACGCCCAAATTCGGATGCAGCGTTGTAAACGGATAATCGGCAATCTTCGGGCGCGCCTTGGTCACAACCGACAAAAAGGTCGATTTTCCCGCATTCGGCATACCGATAAGCCCGACGTCGGCAATCACTTTCAACCGCAGCCAGACCCAGCGCTCTTCGCCCGGCCAACCCGGTTCGGCATAACGCGGCGCCTGATTGACCGCCGTCTTGAACTGCGCATTGCCGCGGCCGCCGTCGCCGCCTTTGGCAATCATATAAAGCTGACCGGGCTTAATCATGTCGACAATTACCGTTTCGCCGTCATCGGCAACGATCTCCGTCCCGACCGGAACCTTGATGATAATGTCGTCGCCTTTGGCTCCGGTCTTGTCCGAACCCATGCCGTGCTGACCGCGCGGCGCCTTAAAGTGCTGGTTATAGCGAAAGTCGATCAGCGTATTCAAATTCTCAACCGCTTCAAAATAAACACTGCCGCCTTTGCCGCCGTCACCGCCGTTTGGGCCGCCGAACTCAATATACTTCTCGCGGCGGAAAGAAACGCAGCCTGCACCGCCGTCGCCGGATTTCACATATATTTTTGCCTGATCCAAAAACTTCATTGTCTTCTCTCTGTCGTTAAAGCGCTGCCAAACTTTATTTAAGCATTCGCTTTCGGAATTCTACCTTGCCTTTAGATAAAAACGGAGGGGATGCAAAACCCCCCCTCCGCCTGAAACTTTTCGGCTTTAGGCCTATTCGGCAACAACCGAAACAAAAGTTTTGTCGTCGGCTTTTTTCGTAAATACGACCTTGCCTTCAACCAAGGCAAAAATGGTATGGTCTTTGCCCATGCCGACATTCTCGCCCGGATGATACTTGGTGCCGCGCTGACGGATGATGATGTTGCCCGGAATAACAGCCTGTCCGCCGGATTTCTTCAGACCTAAGCGGCGGCCTTCTGAGTCGCGTCCGTTATTCGAACTACCACCTGACTTCTTGTGTGCCATGACTAATTTCTCCTAAACTTCTTATTACTTACCGATAATGTCAGTAATTTTAACAATTGTAACACTCTGTCTGTGACCGTTTTTGCGACGATAATTCTGTCTTCTTTTTTTCTTGAAGACGATAACTTTCGCGTCACGGGCCTGTTTCAAGACAGTAGCCTTAACCGAAGCACCGGAAACCAGCGGCGTGCCGACGGTGTCGTCCAAAGCCAGAACTTCGTTGAAAATTACTTCCTTACCTTCTTCACCGGCGATTTTCTCCAGCTTAACAACGTCGCCGGAGGCAACTTTGTACTGTTTTCCGCCTGTTTTAATTACTGCGTACATTTCAATTCACCTAATTTTTGATTATTTCGTTACATAAATCGTTGTTTGCAATATACATAACTTTTTCCTGCTGTCAATAAGAATCTATATAAAAAGTTAACTTTAATGCGCATAATCCCTATTTAAACAAAATCCGATACAGCTCGGGCTTCATATATTTGCCCTGCCATATTCCGAGTTTGGCGCGTTTTGCATCGGCCTGCGCCTCCAGATAGGCGGCGTCCCGGCTTTTATACACCACAGCCCAGCCGCTGCGTACCATTTCCAGATTAATGTTCGTCCGGCCAGCAAAACATTCGCTCATGTCACGGTTATATATGTCCCTGCCGACCGTTTTGCAGCTGAGTTCGCCGAGCTTAAGCAGGCTTTCGAGTTTTTCACGGGCCTTGATGCCGCAGTTGTAGGTACTCTTGTCGGCCCGTTTGCAGGTCTGATAATATTCCGGCGCATCAATATGCGCCAGACGCACGTTCTGCTCGCCGAGTTTAAGGCTGTCGCCGTCCACGACATAGACGTCGCCGTCCGCATAGGTCGGAACCGCACTGAAAAAGGCCAGAAAGAACATAACCGCAAATCTCATTCTTCACATTCTCCCGTTTCGTCTTTACAATATCGGATTCAACTATATAATTTCTGCAGATTTAATCAACAGGAGATTTAACAAATGACCGAAATCAGCCGCCTGCTCGCCGGATACCGCTCTTTCCGCCAAAAATATTTCGTCGACAACCCCGAACTTTACCGCAGGCTTCATCAGGAAGGGCAGTCGCCCAAAGTTCTGGTCATCGCCTGCAGTGACTCCCGGGTCGATCCTTCGATAATTCTCGGCGCCGAACCGGGCGACCTTTTCGTTATCCGCAATGTTGCCAACATCGTTCCTCCCTACGAGCATGATCTGAGCAGCTGTCACGGCACTTCCGCCGCCATTGAGTATGCCGTCAATCATTTGCAGGTCGAAGATATCGTCATTCTCGGCCACTCGCACTGCGGCGGCATCAGAGCCCTGGTTGACGACCGCGAAAACAACCATACGTTTATCGACAACTGGATCTATATCGTCGAAGACGCCAAATTCGAGGCCGCCCACCGCCATCTTGATCATGAAGAAAGCTGCGCTTTCTGCGAAAAGGCCGCCATCGGCATATCTCTGCACAACCTCGAAACCTTTCCTTTTGTAAAAGAAAAACTTGCCGCCGGAAAACTCCGCCTGCACGGCTGGTACTTTTCAATCGAAACCGGGGCGCTCGAAACCGTCGAAACCCGCTAGAAAATTGTGAAAAAGTTTGGATAACAGCATTAAAAGGTTTGTTATTCTCAATGCTTTGCCTTATGATAGGCTAAAAGTTTAAAGTCAGGTATATAGAGGATAACTCAAAGTGTCGAACATTTTTCATAGAGTTTTTGCGCTGGCCGTTATGGCGGCAACCCTCGGCGGCTGCGAATTCTGGAACCGCAGCGTGCAGGACGTTCTGAACAATCCGTTCAAAAGCGCCTCCGTCCGTGAGCCGGCACCCCTGCGCATGCCTTCTTCGGTCGTCGTCTGCCGCACCAAACAATGCGCACCTGCCAAACTGTCGATGTCCCGCGAATACATCTACAACAGCCTGCTGCACCTGCTTGACAACAACAACCGCAAAAAGGCTCTTGTCTGCCAGGCCGACGCAGGCACGCACGCCTGTACCGAAACTTTCGTTTCGTTGCCGATTACCGTCGGGATTACGCCTGCTTACATGTACATTGATTCGGTCAAAATTACCGACGTTTCCATTGCCAAGGGCAACCGTTCGCTTAACCTGATTCTGAATTATAACGTCACTTACAACGGACAGACGCCGGATTGCAAACCGGCCAAATCGCTGCTTTATGTCAAGAACGTCAACAATATTGTCCTTGAAGACAGCGGCTATATGTGCCGAATGACATCCATCGGCCAGACCATGATAAAAACGCTGTTCGTCATTGACTACATAGACCTTGACTATGGCTATATCGGCGGCTTTTATTCCGTCGGCCTTTCCGGCCCCGCTTATGGCGGCGGCACCGGCTACATGCTTATCCGCCTGCCCAAAGACGCCTATCCGCTCAGCCCTGAACTGACTTCGGCAGCCGCCGGCAGTTCGTCGGGCAATGCCGGACAGGAATATATCAACACTTCCGCGCCGCAGATAAATGCCGCTGGTACGCCGAACGTCAATGCCAACGTTCAGGTTTTCCCGATTAAAAAATAACGAAACTTAACGCCGTCCATAGGCAAAATACTGGGGCGTCTGGTAGGCTACGATTCTTTCTACGTTGCTGAACTTGAGTTTCAAAGCGCCGTGGCTGATTTCGCCGTTTGGCGAAGGCATTTTGCCGTGTTTGCTCTCAAATTCCTGCAAATCGCGCATACTCATTACCAAACCATTGTCAAAAGACACATTCCAGCCATACGCCGAAGTGCCGACATTGACATGAATGTTTTTAACCTCGTCAGAACCGGTAAATTCGCCGGACTGCGACGCACCGGAAAACTCAAAATACCTGTCTTCAAGATTTCCGCTGTACCATTTGGCCGCATGCTGTCCGGCCTTTTCGTCATCGCCGGCCGCCTGCTCCGGCGACGAAACCGCCAGTCTGCCAAGCTGGGCAAAATATATCTGTGCGCCGTTCGGACCGCTCAGCCAGCCAAAAACCGGATTTTCAAAAGTTATAACCTTCCCGGCATTTGCCCGCAGACTGATATTCACAAAATCATTGATAATCAGTCCTGTGTCATCGTCAGTCCGCCCGTAAATAAAATGTTTCCGCGCCGGAACAAAACCATCGGCGGGATCGGCAAAGCGATATTCCTCTTCGTTATAAATCTCAAGCTTTTCCGTACCTTGTTTAACAACGGTCGCCGCCCGAATGGTATCCTGCGGCTGAACGATTTCAATCGTGCCGCCGGCCTCTGCCGGAACCAAATTCTGATTGAAGATAATCAAATGCCAGTTTTCCAGAGCCGAAACCTCGCCGACATTCAGCAACAGACCGCCACCCCGCATCTCAAAAAATTGCAGGCCGGAATTTTCATCGGCAACCCGGTCCTTAGCCAGCATTTCAGTTCGCACATCATCTGTAAGCAAAACCGACTGGTAAGCAACCTGAACAACCCGGCCCATAACGGTTTCGGAACGAATTTCCGTTTCGGAAACGCTTTCGTCCGGCCGTACCTGCTCCTGTTCCGTATTTTCTTCTGCCGCCGGTTCAACAGCTTCTGCAACTTCCGGTTCGGAAGTCATCTTCGTAACCGGCGCATAAACATCCGGTTCAGTTTCCTCAAAAACCGGAACGACCGGCTCGGGTGCAACAACCGGTTCGGATTCAACGACCGGCTCGGGTGCAACGACCGGTTCGGGTTTTGCGGCGGCAGGAACATCATCGGTCAAATCACTCCAGATATTGCGGCGCAGAGAACCGTCGTCATCTTCTTTATTTCTTATACCCGCAATCAGTTCATCGGCCGAAACCTCACGGACATCGCCGATTCCGGCCGGTACTGCCGCGGCGTCTTCCCCGAGTATGTCATCAATCGAAACTTCCTCAATCTTTTCCGACGGCTTATCTGCAAACAGGTTCCGGGCAAAATCATCACTGTAATCGCCGTCCAGCAATGTCGATGCGTCAACCTCTTCAATCTCTCCGTCATTGTCAAGCAAAGCGTTTAAATCTGCTTCCTCCACCGGCGGAACCGATACCGGTTGTGAAACGGCAGCCTGCGGCACAACCGCGTCAACAGACTGAACAGGCGCGGAAGACGCCGGCTCGGCAACGGTTTCCGGTGCAGAAGATATAATCGGTTCCGGCGTCGATACTTCCGGTTCGGAAACGTCAGACGTCGATACGACGGCTGTCGGCGGTATCATCGACGGCATCTCGTCGTCCGAAACCTCAACATACTCATATTCCGCATCTTCTGGCAGCTCTTCTCCTTCGGCAAGTTCAATATACTCGTATTCATATTCCTCACCGTCCGCCGCCGGATTGCCGGCAGCTGCCTGCACATTATCGGGATTCTGTAAATCTTCAGCCATCGCTCTTCACCTGTAAAAATTGCATTCTGAACGGATTCTAATATATATATGTTAAAATGACTTTAACAAACAAAACCCGGTCGAAAATTCCGCCGGGTTTTTGAAGCAAACATAATAACTTACCTCCTGTTCAGCCTTTCCGTCCCTGTCAGTCGTTGGCTATTTTGACCCGCGGACTGACATAGACCTTGTTGAAAGTATAACGCCGAACGTGGCCGCTATAGGGGAATACTGACGAGAACCCTCAAGCCTCCTATCGGACTGTCGAGAAGCTCAATCTTGCCCCCGTGTGACGTAATGATATCTTTGGCAATTGACAGACCCAGACCGACGCCGCCGGTCTCTTTATTGCGCGAACCTTCCAAACGGTAAAAGGCCTTGAAAACCTCCTCTCTCTTGTCTGCAGGAATTCCCGGACCGTCATCGTCAACCGCCACTTCAAGTTTATTGTTGTTGCTTTCCAGACTGACCGCTACCGTTTTGCCGTAATCAAAAGCATTGGAAATAATATTGGTCAGAGCCCGCTTCAGCGCCTGCTCGCGCCCCTGTATCGCGCTGACTTGATCATTGGTCGAATAGCGGATAAGAGCTTTTGTATTGCGAAACTTGTTGATGATGCTCAAAATAAGCTCGTTCATATCCACAAAAGTCGATTTCTCGCCGCCTTCGCCGCTGACAAACGACAAATAGCCGTCCAGCATCTTTTCCATTTCTGAAATGTCGTTTAAGAAGTCTTCCTTATCCTGGCTGTCTTTCAGCATCGCCGTCTGCAGCTTCATCCGGGTCAGCGGCGTTCTGAGGTCATGAGATACGCCGGCCAGCATCTGCGTGCGTTCGCTGATCTGCCGCTGAATGCGTTCTTTCATCTTGATAAAGGCAATTCCCGCACGGCGAACCTCTATCGAGCCGTAAGGCTTAAAGTCCTTATTGTCAATTCCTTTACCGAAGTCTTCGGCCACTCTGGCCAGTTCGGCAATCGACCTGACCTGAATCCGCAGGAACAGTGCCGCCACCAGAAACAACAGCAGCGACGTGCCTATCATCCAGGCAACGAAACCGAATATTGAAGTCGAGAAAATGTTTTTGGACGACGTCGAAAACTGAAACAGGCCGTTTTCAGTATCAACGAAAACCACCATGTTGTAATCGCCCTTGCCCATGTAAATGCTGCTGATGGCCTCAGGAAATTCACGGCGCAGCGCATCTTCCAAAAACCCGGTTACCAGCTTGCTGTTGCGGCTGGTTTTGTTTAAGACCTTGTGCTTTTCGTCATTGCCGTAATACTTCAAATCAATGTCAAAAATCGACCGGCTCAGTTTCTGAATTTCAGACAGTTTGTCCGGCGACTTTTCCACCAGCTGCATCATAAAGGCCATGTCCGAAGTCAGATTCGTCGACAGCCTTTTGCCTACCCTGCCCCAGCTTCCGTCAAAAAAGGCCACGATGGAAACCACCTGAACCACAATCAGCGGAATGAAAATGAGCAGCATCGTTCTGAAAAACAAGGTTTTCGGCAAAAGCTTGAGTTTCAGAAACCGCAAGCCGTTGTCCACCTTTTCCGGAAATTTCAAATGCATATGTTTTCTCCTGATAATAAAACTGCTTTCGATATTAAACCAATCAAAAATAAATGCCAGTAAAATTAACTGACAAAGAATTACAAAAGAACATTTGTCTGATGACTTGTATTGGCAGTCTCGCAGAAACCTGCAAAAAACTATTCGGGAAGCAGCATATACCCCTTGCCGCGTACCGTTTGCAGATAACGCGGATTTTTAGAGTCCTTTTCGATTTTTTTGCGCAGGCGCGTAATCTGAACGTCGATGGAGCGGGGACTTTGCCCGGCTCCCAGCAGTTCCGCCAGCTTTTCACGCGTAAAAATCTGCCCTGACTTCTGCCCCAGCACACCGAGCAGCGCCTGTTCGACCGGCGTAATGTGAATAATCTGCCCCTGTTTGGTATGCAACTCTTTTTTATTCAAATCGTACACGCAGAGTCCCAAATCAAGCTTGTCCCGAACCTCCTCGCGAACCTGCGGCGCGCGCTTGAGAATATTCTTAATCCGCAGCACCAGTTCCAACGGCTCAAACGGCTTGGGCAGATAATCGTCCGCCCCGGCCGAAAGTCCGGTAATCCGATCCGCCGTTTCGCCCATAGCCGTCAGCATAATTACCGGCAAATTGCTCTCAGCGCGAAACTTTTCCAAAAAAGCCAGCCCCGTTTCGTTCGGCATCATAATATCGACAATCAACAGGTCAAACTTGTATTCGGTCAGCCGTTCACGCGCCTCTGCCGCATCTTTGGCCGTTGAAACGTAAAACCCGTTTTCCCTCAAAAACCTTTGCAGAAGCGAACGCAAACGGGTATCGTCGTCAACGACCAGAATATGTGCTTTGTCTTTATCCATTCGGATGCCCGGCTTGATTAGGCCTTTTTGACGGCAGTCTTTTTCGGAGCCGCTTTGCGGGCCGTTTTTTTACCGGAAGCCTTTTTGGCAGGCGCGGTTTTCTTCTTGGCCGGCTTTTCGGCTTTTGCTGCCGATTTACCCGCTCCGGCTGCCGGCTTTGCCGCCTTTTCGATTTTTTTGATGTAGTTCAGACTCTTCTGAAAATATTGATAACCGGTAATAAAAGTCAGCAATCCACAGCAGAATCTCGCCGATGCCGCCCCAAAGCCAGAAACCTTTCAGCAGCATCATCGACAACGCCGTCATCTGAAAGCCGGTTTTCCATTTGGCCAGACGCGTTACCGGCATACCGACCTTGACTTCCATCAGAAACTCGCGCAGGCCGGAAACCAGAATTTCGCGGCAAAGGATAACAATAACGGGAATGTAACTCAGCTTGCAGACAACCATGCCCGGAACCGCCAGAATGACCACCAGCGCCGACGTAACCAGAAGCTTGTCGGCAATCGGATCCAGCAAACGGCCGAAAGCCGAAGTTTCGTTGCGCGAACGCGCCAGATAGCCGTCAAGATAATCGGTAATCGAAGCCACGATAAACAAAATCGCCGCCACCAGCTGCCACAGAGTGGCATGAATATAAACCATCATGAAAATAACGGGAATGACGACAATGCGTGAAATCGTCAGAAGATTCGGTAAGCTGTACACTTTTTGCATCCTTTACAAAAATATATTAGCGAAATATTTGCAGGTATCATAAGACAGATTTTTTATTTGTGGAAGTAGTTATAAATCTTTTCCGCCGTTTTTTTGCTGATTCCCTCCACTTTTTCAATGTCTTTAATCGAAGCCTGAGAAATTTCTTCGACCGAACCGAAATAATTCAGCAAATCGTGCTTACGGCGGCCGATTCCTTCCACTTCGTCCAGCCGCGACTTGGAAACAGACTTGGCGCGTCTCTTGCGATGCGTGCCGATGGCAAAACGATGCGCCTCGTCGCGCAGATTTTGCATATAAAAGGCTATCGGAGACTGAAACGGCAGCGCAAAACTTTCGCGTCCGAGCATATGGTAAAATTCCTTGCCCGCATTTCTGTCCGGCCCTTTGGAAATGGCAATGACGGCAATGCCCGAAAGGTCAAAATCCTTCAGGCTCTCATGCACCGCATGCAGTTGTCCGAGACCGCCGTCAAGCAATATGACATCCGGTTTGTTTTCCGGCGTCATCCGGTTGAAACGGCGCGTCAGCACCTCCTTCATCATCGCGAAATCGTCATTGGTAATCTCAGGATTTTTGATGTTAAAAGTTCGATACTGCTTCTTGTCAAATCCGTCCGGTGTCGCCACGACCATCGCGCCGATGGCATAGCTGCCCTGAATATGAGAGTTGTCATAGACCTCAATCCGCTGCGGTATCCGCGGCAGATTGAAAATCCGCACAAATTCTTCCAGATTGCTTTTAACCGACGCCTCTTCGGCAATTTTGCGCTCAATCGACGCCAGCGCGTTTTCTTTGGCATTGGCGGCCAGCTTGGCCTTGTTTCCTTTTTGATAGGTATTGATTCTGGCGCCGGTGGCTTCTTCCAGAAAATCTTTGTTTTCCAGTTCTTCGGAAAGAATAATTTCTTTCGGCGGAATATGGCGCGTATAGAAACTGCTCAGAAAAGCCTCGAGAATTTCGCCGTCTGCCGCGCCTTCTATCTGTTTCGGGAAATAGGGCACGTTTCCGCAGTTCTGCCCCGAGCGGACAAAGAAAACCTGAATGCAGACCAAATCGTTCCGGCGCGCCAGAGCAATAATGTCAGCCGATTTGATATCGGCATACTCCACCTGATTGCCGTGCTGAATATTGGTCAGCGCGCGGATGCGGTCGCGCAGCACCATCGCCAGTTCATAATTCTGCGCGTCGCTGGCTTCCTGCATTTTCTGCGACAGTTCTTCCTGAATCCTGGAGTTCTTACCTTCGAGAAAATCAACCGCGTCACGCACCAGCCGCCGGTAGTCTTCCGGCGATATTTTGCCAACGCAGGGCGCCGAACAGCGCTTAATCTGATACATCAGGCACGGACGGTCACGGTGTTTGAAAACGCTGTCGCGGCAAGTGCGGAGCAAAAACGCCTTCTGCACGGTATCCAGCGTGGAATTAACCGCCAGCACACTGGCAAACGGCCCGAAATATTTGCTTTTGTCATGACGCTTGCCCCGATACTTGCGCAAACAGGGAAACTCAGATTGCACGTCAATCACCAGATGCGGAAAGGTTTTGTCGTCCTTAAGCAGAATATTGTAACGCGGTTCAAGCTTCTTAATCAGCTCATTTTCCATCAACAGCGCCTTGGCTTCGTTTTCAACGATGATAAATTCCATCCGCCTGATTTCCGAAACCATTCGCTGCAAACGTATCGGCAGTTTTTCAATATGCGAATAGGCGACGATTCTCTTCTTGATGTTTTTGGCCTTGCCCACGTACAGAACCTTGTCGCCCTCGCCGAGCATCCGGTACACGCCGGGTTTTTCGGGGGCGATTTTAATGTTCTTCAACAGAACCGATAATCCGTGTTTAATGTCTGCCACTTTTCTGCGCCTCTGCCAATATATAACCTCTTATTACCCAAAATTCCAGATAACATTTCCGCAAAACCGGTTCGGCATCCGCCGTTGTCTCCGTTTTTTTTGCCACTCTAGCGGCAAAACCGCCGAAAGGCAAACATTTTCTGCCAACGGCATCATTAAGTTTTTTAATGAAAACTTAATTTTTTTATGCTATAATAAAACTTGGTTTTAAGGAGAAGAAAAATGGCAGAATTAGGCGCTCTGAGTTCTTACGCGTTGTCTGTTCAGCAGATGCAGATGTCGCTGATTAAAAATTCCGTTGAAATGCAGCAGGAAGTGATTGAAATTCTGCTCGGCGACGGCAGCCGCACGGTTTCCCCTTCCCCGACCCACGGACACAACGTCGACATCTCCGTTTAGCAAAATTTCCGCAAAAAAAACACCCGGCCGGGTGTTTTTTTTCATTCAGGTCAAACTGAGCATGGACAGAAAAGAAATCATCAAAATTCCTGAAAGAAAAAGTTTGAAAGCAGATCCCAGCACGTTCAGCAGCGTCGCACCCGTATCCAGATTATACCCGCCTTCCTGATATACCTTTTTAAAAAGAAAATTATAAACAAAGGCAATCAAAAGCCCCAGCAGATAGAAACGATAATCCGAAAACAACGCCGTTATCTGCTCTGCCGTCAAATACACATAACAGAAAATTCCGATGAAAATTCCAAGCAGCACCATCGGGTTAAGTATCGCCCCCGACGTAAACAGCGACAAAATTCCCTTAATCAAATTGTCTTACCCCATACGCGGCGCGAAATTATCCGGGAGTCGCGGCTTTCCGAAGCGCTCGGCCATACACAGCGCGAACCGCTGCTGACCATGTTTCCGTTTTTAAACGTCGTCGCCGCCAGCAAAGACAGGTTGCCGCGTTTTTTTATCTGATAGGGTTTGTTTTTTTCCCAGTCAAAACCGGTTTGCATACTGTTCATAATCAAGCCTCGCTTTCCTATGGATACAAGTCTATATAATATTGACTTTAGGCAAATAAAGTAAACAAATGTTTAACCCGGCCTCAACTTTACGGCATAACCTTAACGGATTCGTACCCGGGAGCCTTTGCCAGCACTGCGGATATTTCGCCGTTGACCTTGTCAGCCAGCGCTGCGTCGTCTCCCCAGACCCAAACCTGAATCTTCGGCTCAGTGCCGGAAGTCCGGACCAGAACCCTGCCCTTGCCTTCAATTTTTCTTTCGCCTTCGGCAATCGCCGTCTTAAACGCCGGCAGTTCGAAAGCGGCCAGCATTTCCTCCCGGCCGGCAAAACGGGTATCGACCCGTTTTTTATACATCGGTACAAATAACGGAAAAATTTCGCTCATCTTTTTGCCGCTTTCCAGCAACCCCTGACTGACAACCAGCGCCGCAATCATTGCATCACCGGTTCTGGCGTAGTCGGAAAGCACCATATGCCCCGATTCTTCGCCGCCGACATTGGCGCCGTGCCTTTTCATTTCCTCAATCACATAACGCTCGCCCACGCCGGAACGCACGCAGTCAACCCCTTGCGACTTCAGAAAACGATCCAGCGCCGGATTGGAAACAATCGTCGCCACCACTGCATTTCCTTTGAGGCGCGATTTGCCTTTCAGATACTGTCCCAAAAAGGCGATAACCTGATCCCCGTCCAGGCGAACGCCTTTTTCGTCACAGATAATTATCCGGTCGCCGTCGCCGTCCACGGCAATTCCCAATTGGGCATGAGCGCCGCACACCGCCTCGACCGTTTTCTCGACATGCTGCGAGCCGCATTCTCTGTTAATGTTCCAGCCGTCCGGCTTATTGCCTATGGCAATTACCCCGGCACCGAGTTCCATAAACACCTTGGGCATAATCTCTGAAAAAACGCCGTTGGCGCAGTCCAAAACCACACGCAGACCTTTCAGCGGTTTTCCGTCCGGCACGGCGGACATTGCCTGAACGATATATTTGTTAACCAGCGTTTCCTCGCTGCTGACCCGTCCGATTTTTTCAGGAGAGAGCGCAAATTCCCCGTTGGCAATCAGCGCTTCCAGCTCGGAGGTTACCTTGTCCGAAAACTTGGAACCGTCGGACGCAATCAGCTTAATCCCGTTGTCATGCCACGGATTGTGCGAAGCGGTAATCATTACCGACATGTCGACTTTCAAATCCGGCGTCAGCGTCGTTACCGCCGGAGTCGGCAGAACACCGAGACGGATGACGTCAATACCGGCCGACGTAAATCCGGCAATCATCGCCGCTTCCAGCATCTCGCCGGAAAGGCGCGTATCCCGCCCAATGGCAACTCGGCGTTCCTTGTTGCAGACAAGCTGTCCGGCTGCCGTTGCCAGTCTCAGGGCAAACTCTGCCGTCATCGGATAAATATTGGCCTTGCCGCGCACGCCGTCGGTGCCGAATAATTTTGCGCCCATCGCTGAAATCCTTTCTCAAATAAGTTTTACAATGTTTCAATCATAAAGCCCGAACATAAAAAAACAACACCTGAGAGCAGATATTCACCTCAAGTGTTGTTAATGTTTGTTACAGACAGGCAGAAGCCGGCCGGTACTTAGATTTCGGGAATGGACGCGTGCGTCCGTTTTTCCTCGCAGACCGGACATTCTTTGGACTTGTCCACCTTTTCGCCGGCCAGAACCTGCTTGATTTCGTCGCCGGTCAGCGTTTCATATTCCATCAGAGCCTGAGCCAGAGTTTCCCATTCCTTGTTCTTCTCTTTAAGCAGTTTCTGCGCACCCTCATAGCTTTCGGTAACCAAACGCTTGATTTCGGCATCAACCAGCCGCGCGGTGTCTTCGCTCATGTTTTTGTTCTGCGTAACCGACTTGCCGAGAAAAACCTCCCCGGAGTTTTCGGCATACAGAACCGGACCGAGCTTGTCACTCATTCCCCATTCCGTAACCATGGAACGCGCCAGATTGGTCGCCGCGGCAATATCCGAGGAGGCCCCTGACGTAACCTTGTCGTATCCGAATTTCAGTTCTTCGGCGACCCGTCCGCCCATCAGAATAATCAGACGCGACAGCATCTTGGAACGCGAATAGGAATACTGGTCTTTCTCCGGCAGCTGCTGAACCATACCCAAAGCCCGTCCCCGCGGAATAATCGTCGCCTTGTGAATCGGATCGGTGTCCGGTACAAACAGCGAACAGATGGCATGACCGGCTTCATGATAGGCCGTCAGTTTCTTCTCCGCCTCGTCCATCGCCATCGAACGGCGTTCGTTGCCCATCAACACCTTGTCCTTGGCATCGTCAAAATCTTTCGACGTCACTTTGTTTTTGTTTTTGCGCGCTGCCAGCAGTGCCGCCTCATTGACCAGATTGGCCAGATCGGCGCCGGAAAATCCTGGCGTGCCGCGGGCAATAACCGACAGGTTAACGTCTTTGGCCAAAGGCACCTTGCGGGTATGTACCTTTAAAATATCCTCGCGCCCCTTAATGTCAGGATTCGTTACCGTAACCTGACGGTCAAAACGCCCCGGACGCAGCAAAGCCGGATCAAGAACGTCGGGACGGTTGGTCGCCGCAATCAGAATAACGTTCTCGTTCGGTTCAAAACCGTCCATCTCGACCAGCAATTGGTTCAGCGTCTGTTCGCGTTCGTCATTACCGCCGCCCAGACCGGCGCCGCGATGACGGCCGACAGCGTCGATTTCGTCAATAAACAGCAGACAGGGGGCATTTTTCTTAGCCTGCGCAAACATGTCACGAACACGCGACGCGCCGACGCCGACAAACATTTCGACGAAATCCGAACCCGAAATCGAGAAAAACGGTACATTTGCCTCGCCGGCGACCGCTTTGGCCAGCAGGGTCTTTCCGGTACCCGGAGGGCCGACCAGCAAAACGCCTTTCGGAATTTTGCCGCCCAGTCGCTGAAACTTGGAAGGATCTTTCAAAAAGTCAATAACCTCTTCCAGTTCCTGTTTTGATTCGTCAGCGCCGGCTACATCGGCAAAAGTGACTTTTTTGGTGTTTTCAATCAGCCGGGCACGCGATTTTCCGAAACTCATCGCCTTGTTGTTTCCGGAACTGGCCTGACGCATGAAATATACCCAGACGCCGATTAAAAGAATCATCGGAAACCACGAAATCAGTACGCTCCAGAATGTGCCTGCGGCACTTCCTTCCGGCTTGGCAGTTACCTTGACGCCGCTGTTGCGCAGCGTTTCAACCATCGTCGGATCCTCCGGCGCATAGGTATAGAACTTGTGCCCGTCCAAATACGAACCGGAAATCTCCGCGCCGGTAATCGTCACTTCGCTGATTCTCTTGCCCTCAACGTCCTTCATAAAATCGGAGAAAGCCAGATTTTCAGCCGTTGCGCGCGCGGATCCCTCGCCGAACATATTCATCAGAGACGTCAGCAGCACAATGGCTACCAGCCAGACAATAATACTTTTTCCTGCTCTCATCGTGTTTCCTTACAGTTTAAAATTACAGCTTATTCATATATAGGGAGGATTTGCCCAAAACTCAAGAGCTTTTATAAAGGCTGAGTTTCAGCTTGTAGGGCAAGCCTGCCGTACTGCGGATGCAATGCGGCATAAGCCCCCCAGTCCTTTTTGGAAAGCCGGACTTGTCCCTTAAGTTCGGGAACAATCCACAGCCTGTTCCGAAACGGAACGATTTCGCAGCCGGCCAGCGTCGCACCGCGAAAATTCTCATCAAACAGCCGGCGCTGCAACCTGTCAACATCATCGGCCCGCGGAATATAATCGCGCCGGCCGGTTTCTTTCAACAGAAAGCAAAGCACCCGAAAACAGACTTCCGCATGCAGCCCGGCCAATTGCAGACGGGAAACCGAAAACCCGGCCTTTTCGTACCGGCGGACATGACGATCAACAAATTGCGCTGCCTGTTCTTCCAGACAATCGCGGCTCCGCGCCAAAACCGACATCGTGTCGGCAATCCGCTCCGGCGTAATGTCC
>ERZ779922.1244-NODE-1244-length-18476-cov-3.831768_pt1 | contig 18476 bp, 19 predicted proteins | sample MGYA00511544_ERZ779922 | MGnify/ENA primary metagenome ERZ779922 (study PRJEB29588, sample SAMEA2154516) | human gut metagenome | biome: human gut; feature: human-associated habitat; material: faeces | place: Denmark | collected 2008/2010 ... | reverse complement strand
GGTATGTGTTTGACGAGGAAACGGGGCTGTACTATCTGCGGAGTCGGTACTATAACCCAAAGTGGGGACGGTTTGTTAATGCGGATAGCTACATTGGTAAAATGACAATGCTTTCTCATAATTTGTTTTTGTATTGTCATAACTCTCCAATTTTTAGAATAGACGCCTCTGGTTGTGAAGATACAACGCCAGCCCCGACACCAAGTGCATTGCCCCAGGAAACACCTCTTCCGACACCACGACCGTCCAGACCTGAGAACTGGAGAGATATATTCACTAAATTGGAAATCCAAAATGCAATTTCCAATGCAGTACGAAAAGTAACAGAAGCAATGAATGATGTTGCGATGTATAGAGAGGCGCAACAAATGATTGCTTTAGGACATGGTAGAGTTTGGTTAAAAGGTGGTGGCGGTTTCACATATATCTCGGAAGAAGAGTATAATAGGTGGTATAGAATAAAATCAGGACGTGAAGCAATTCCGAGTTATGGATTTCATGCAGCAATAACTCTGTTGCCATTCGCGTTGAAAAGTTTGGGGATTTTCGCCAGAGCTGCAACATGCATATCGCAATTTGGATTAGTGTTGCTCGCTCTGGACGGTATGTCTGCGACTACAACATATACTCTGAATGTTATGTTAGAAGACCCTGAGTGTATTGGACTCATACATATTCAATTTGATAAATACGGTATGTATGTCCCTTGGTATCCCGATTCATTGTCGAAGTATGATGGAAGAATTAGCCGAGTAAGTACGGAGGACTGGACTTGGGAATGAGGAAGATAGATTGGAAGGGAATCTGTGAACTAATAGCTGTACTATGCACTGGTATGGGGTTGGGAATGGAAATATGTATAAATAAATTTTCGATTGACAAAATCGGAAATGATTTTTATGGTACATTTCAAATGTCAATGTTTGCGATTGCAGCTATTGCCAACTTCATACGATTTGGATACAAAAAATAAAAAATACCATGTTGCATTGCTTTGCAAACACAAAACTTTTGCCTTGAGGATTGCCTAAATTGAGGTGGAAAAGTCTTTTTGTTATTTAGCGGTAGTAAGACAGTATATAAAAACAACATACTTGTTTTTATTTTCTGGCTTGACTTACAGCAATATTGAACAAAAACTGGCGGTCATTCCCTGCATAACCCAGTAGGGATGACTGCCGTTCGACTAAAAAAGCAGCGCACCGTCATCAAAAGTAACCTTTCAATTTCATACCCAACCAAGGAACAGCAGAACCGTTCACCCTCCGGCGGTGGTGGTGTACAACGGCACGGCGTATGCGTATGTCAAGAGCTTGCAGGGCGATATTGTTGCAATTCTGGATGAGAATGGCAATGCCGTCGTCAGCTACGGCTACGATGCGTGGGGCGCGCCGCTGTGGTGTACTGGTGAGCTGGCGGAAACGCTGGGCAAGGTGCAGCCGTTCCGCTATCGCGGGTATGTGTTTGATGAGGAAACGGGGCTGTACTATCTGCGGAGTCGGTACTATAATCCGGGGTGGGGACGGTTTGTTAATGCGGATGTGTTAATTGGTGCAGGAAAACTACTATCGCATAACCTTTTTGCTTATTGCGACAATGTGCCGGTTAGTTTTTCTGATAAACATGGGCAGACTCGTGAAAATAGCTTTTTTTATGAAACGACGATTGAAGATGTAGCTGGAAATTGCGCATGTCAAACAATTCCGGAAATTATTTTTAGAAATTATATAGGAGAATGGCCTTCTCCTGAAACTGTGAATAAGAAGGGGAAAGTACATGTAATAGTAAATTACTTGGATTTCTGTAACGACGAGCTTGTAACGGTTATTAGCGATGAAGACCTTCTTACATTGAGTCGAATGTTGGCCTATGAAATTGATAAACGTTATGGTATCAATTTTGATTCAATTGATATTAAGCAAATGAAGGGAGAAATTGCCTTACATATGTATGGATATATTTGGTTTGGCTTGAAAAATTGTTATGATATTGATCTTGACATCTATTGCGATGGTTCGGTTCGAGACTCAAGGTGGCGTGTGAATTTCGCTGCCTCTTTATTTAAAAATTGACAAAAAGTAATGCGCTTGGAGGTGTATTGTCCTTGAAACAATTGTCATATTCTAAAAGTTCCTTGCTGATGTCAGTTGCAATGATTTTTGCAATACTTCCAATTTTCCAATTGGGTTTTCTGCCTGCATTTTTATTTTCTGAAGAGTACTTCTACACTATTCCTATTAGTAATATATTTGGAGATTTGTTTTCTTTTGGTTGCCCGATAATATATGCTTTTACTGTTTATGTGTATATGAGGACTGCTCCAAATGCGCCGCTATACCCAAGGCGGAGGAAAATAGTGCTTTGTTTTATGATTTTCGATGCTCCTGTTGTGTTGCTTTCATTAATAATGCTTGGGTATAGACTGCTGCTTGCTGTTTAATTATTAAAAACAATGCTGGATGTATTGAAAATAAAAAATAGTTTAGCATATCTGATATTAATGTACGAGCAAGTCAACAAGCATTGAGATTTTCTGAACTGCAATAATATTGAAATGCTGAATTTCCCGGCCCGTCGCGTCCTGTGCCCCTCGCACAAGCCGCCGACGGGCGGGCTTTTATTCCCCCTCTACCTACTACACAATTTCCTAACACACTACTAACAGGAGGTATTAACCATGAACGAACTTTTCCTTTCCGGCACGATTCTCACTCTCGTCAAGACACCCACGACGGGCGACACTTCGCACGTCGTCTGTCAGCTGCGACATTCGCACCGCAACCGTCAGCAGCAGGTGATTCACGAAACATACACGGTTCATGCGTGGAATCGCCTTGCGGACTGGGCGGTGCAGACGCTGAAACCCGGTGCGCGGGTGTATGTCAAGGGCTATCTGACGCAAAAGCTGCGCGGTGATGTTACCATGACGGAAGTTACCGCCACGCAGTTCTTTGTCCAGAACCCTGCTGGGATGGAGGTGGAGAATCAGCTGGCAAGCTGAGAAAAATCATCAGTGCCTCGTAAAGGAGGTCTACATATATAAACAGGAGGGCACATGCCAAACATTTCATCCTCCGAGCTAATTGCGCAGTTCCAAACGGCGCTGCGCGAGGGCTGGGGGTACATCTACGGTGCGTCGGGCGAAATCTGGACGCAGGCACAGCAGAACGCCGCGAGCCGTGAACAGACAAAAAAATATGGTCAGAAATGGGTCGGGCACCGCGTGGCGGACTGCTCCGGCCTTTTTGCGTGGGCGTTTCGGAAGCTCGGCGGGTACTGCTATCACGGCAGCAACACCATGTTCCGTCGTTACAGCAGCGCATCCGGCAGCCTGTCTGCCGGAAAACGAACCGATGGCGAGCCGCTTAAACCCGGCACAGCTGTCTACAAATTCAACGCCTCGGAGGGCTATCACCACGTCGGATTGTACATCGGCGAGGGCACAGTCATCGAAGCCAAAGGCACGGCGTATGGCGTGGTCAAGTCGAAAATCGGCAGTGGGTGGACGCATTGGGGCGAACTGAAAGGCGTGAATTACGCCGAGAAAGGAGAACAAATTGCAATGAGTCATACTATTTTCGGATTCAACTGCGCCATCTGCTTGCGCCTTTTTGATTCTGTCGTCCGCTCATTCCACTTAGCGTAGCGCTGCTACGCTGCGTTTCATTCGCGTTAGCCAGAATACAAAAATTCGCGGCGCATCTTGGCTCATTTTCATCCGAAAATAGTATAAACCGAAATTAGCGGTCGTGACGACGGCATCCGGCAGCCTGAATATGCGCAAAACGGCGAGCAAGTCCGCCGAAGTGATTGCGAAAATCCCACAGGGCGCGACCGTAACTGTTCTTATGGAAGCGGATGACTGGTGGCGCGTGCAGTACAAAAACAGCACCGGCTGGTGTGCGGCGGAGTTCCTCACGAAGCAGGAAAACGCGGATAATCAGGCGCGGATGAGCATCCAAATCGTCGATAGCGCCGGAAACGTGTTTGAACCTGTGGGTGATTTTGCTGTGAAGGTGGCGAACGCAGATGTGGGCGATTCTTGAACAGATGCGCGACCACGCGACAACCATCGTTGGACTTGTGACGGCGCTGACGCTGATGTACAGCTGGTTCCGGAAGTCGATGAAGCAGCTGATTGCAAGGGAACAGCAGCAGGAGGAAGATCTTGCGATTCTGACGTGGGCGTTTTTGCAGAATGCGCATGACAATTATACGCGGCAGGGCTGGTGTACTGCGGCGGAAAAAGAGCAGGTGCTGAATATGCACAAAAGTTACGCGGCAAAAGGACGCAATCATCTGTCTGCAAGCTATGAGCAGGACATTCTTGCTCTGCCTGAAACGCCGCCGGAGGGGAGGCGAAGCAAATGACGAAGCAGAAAGCATACGTCCAGTTCAGCAAACGAATTGTTCTTTTGGTCACTATTGCAGTGACAGCGATTTCGCTGCTGGCGGTGGTGCTGTGCTTTTTCCGAAGCGACACGGACGCGCTGATTAGTACGGTTCGGACGTACATCAACTACGCGACGATTGTTTTCGCAGCGTACAGCGGCAACTCGGTGTTCGAGAAGTGGCTGACGCAGGGGAAGAGCGCTGATGCGGCTGAAGCGTAAGGCAATATTCCTTGCAGCAATTCTTGTAAAATATCAAAAGTGCCCATCAGCAGTCGTGCTATTCGCCGTCTGCTGATGGGCATTTTTGTTTATTCCTTTTCGTACTTTTCAATCAGGCACTGATGCTGTTTGCTGTCCCTGTCATAATTGATACCGACCAGCAGAATCTCGCCCGTGTAATCCAATATCGAAGCTGGATAATCCTTCTCCCTGATTTGCTGCAAAGCAGTCCGGGCATTCTGATTCCATTTCAGCTCTACAATCAATGCCGGATAGTCATTCCTGTATTCAGGCTTCGGCACGAACACGAAATCGGCAAAACCTCGACCAGTCGGCAGTTCCCGGATGGGCTTGAAGTAATACTGCATCGCGCTCAAATACGCAATTGTCAGCACACTGCTCAGCGAGTTCTCATTATGATACTGAATGACAGATGTGTACTCGTGGTGGATTTTTTCAATCTATGCGGCAACGGCTGCACCGTCCATGTCCAGCGTCGCATCCAGCAAGCGCTCGGATTCCTGCTGAAAGGTTATCATTTCATTCCAACGCTTGCTTTCAACCGCCATCGTCAGCTCCTGACGAATTTCTTCGTTCGGGACAAACGCTGTTTTTCGATTCTGATTATATCCAAGATAGCCCAAGTGAATCATGTAGGTCAGCACATCGTCCTTGCTTGCGATACTGGATGGATCATTCGTGAAAACTGCCGTATCCACCTTAAACTCTGCACCCGAAATTATCTCGATAATGGCGAATTGAAGCCCGTCGTAATTCATGCTGATTAGCGGCATGATGGCATCGCTGGAAGATGTTTCTGCCCAATAGTTCTTGAAATCTCCATGCAGCATCGCGCTGACGATGGCTCTTGGATTATAAAACTGAGTATCTTTCAGCAGATAGCCGTTATACCAGCTTTTTACTTCACCAAAGTTTTGATGATATCTTTCGGTCAGCTTCTTGACTTCAACTTCAGTAAATCCCATGTATGGTGCAAATCTGCTTGCGCTGAGCATGGTAAACTCATCAAAGTTATTCAGCCCAGATTGTGACTTTTCCTTCCTGATGGGAAGAATACCTGTCAGATAAGCCAGCAGAATGTACTTTGTCGGCTCCGTTCCCTTGAACATGCCACGGAGAAAGTTAATGTAGTCTTTCTGCACCTTCGCATTGGCAGATTCGTCGCGAATCAGGACATCCCATTCGTCAATAATAATGATGAACTTTTTTCCCACTGCTGTATTGATTTGCGACAATGCATCTGGTAAGGAAATTGTTTTTTCCGCCAGTATATTGGGATAGTATGTGTCCAGCTCCGAAATGGTTTTCTCCGAAATAAAAGAAACAACATTTTCCACGCCACCTGCGGGCTCGATGCACCATTGAATATCAATATGAATCACGTCGTATTTGTTCAGATGCTTCTTGAAGTCAGCAGACTTGCTGATTTCCAGTCCGGCGAACATTGCTTCCGAGTCGCAGCCGCGGCTGTAATAAGCTGTGAGCATATTTGCTGCATATGATTTCCCGAACCTCCGCGGGCGGCTGTTACAAATATAACCTTGCATTGTAGCAAGAACACTATTGGTGTACGCAATCAGTCCGGTCTTGTCAACATAAATGGGCGAATTTAGTGCAACCTGAAAAGAGTTGTTATTTGGATTCACAAAGCGTCCCATTGCCTCTGCTCCTTTCCGAAGGATGTTTGCTGAGGTTTTGATTTCCGCGACTGCTCAAATGAAATCATCTCTTAGCCTGCTCTTATTTTACCATTGATTTTGGGAAATAGCAAGGCAATCAGACGACGGGCGGCAGGTTGATTTTTCGTTTCTCACAGAGGAAAGGTGGTATGCGTTCCTGAGTCTCCTTTTTCCGCTGCGCTCCCTGATTTTCTGTCAGATGCAATACTAAACAAACCGAAAACCATTTGTAATGCGGAAAGTTTTTCTGGAATTTCAGCAAAAACTATTGACGGTATCGTCGGTAGCACACGAATTTATATTTATCAAATTACAATCAATGCTTTACTTCCACTCTGTTATGATTATATACGCATTTTCGTCTAACAAATTCCGGCGTTGGCGAAGGGGACTACCGCCTTTGTTAGCGTATCTAACACTTGTCTAACAGCACGGTTGGAAAGTGCGGTTTTTTACGTTCCTTTGCCCACCATCGAAAACGTAGAAATCTGCTGGAAACGCAGGAAAATCGGGCATTACAGGGCAGTGCAGTTCTCTGGAGGGGAAGCGGTGAGCATCTCTCTTAAGCAGTAGGTCGTGGGTTCGACTCCCACTGGACTCAATCCCCAAACAAGCAATTCTTTCTGGTTGACGTTCTCGCGTGCGTGTTGGCAAACGCGCGAAGGACATCGGCTGGAAAGAATTTTTTGCCTTCTATTGGAAATCTATGTTTTGCTCCGCTGCTGGCGTTGATGGCAGCTTTCCAACATTTCGCCTTTTTTGCCAACACCGCTGTTCTGGCAAACGGGCGATTTGCCTAACATTCGCGTGCGCAGCGTGTCAGCAATTTTCTGCGCTCCGCATTTTTTGGCATTATCTGTATGACTTTGTGGATTTTCAATAGATAAAATGCCATGGCAGCAAACATTGATTTATCGAAAGAGGAGCATGCTTATTTATATCTGTCGCCGTTGTAATGAAAAGCGGAGGCTGCACATGAATCCCTCGGTATACTCAAAATACATGCAATAAACGGTGCAAAAAAGCACATATTTTCAATTTGGTAGCGAAAAACGACAGTTTGGTCGAAGAACAATCCATTGCTTCTTTCTGTGGTTATAATAAAATCAGATATCGGGGGATTTCCAATTGCCGCTATAGGAGGTGCACCCTGGCGGAGGATTGAGAGCTCGAAGTCCCCCGAGAATAATCTGGGTTGTTTGTTCACACACCGGAAAGAAAACAATGGAGGTATCATTGATGAAGATCAACACGAAGCGGGTAGTCAGCGTGATCATCACAGCCGTGATGATGGTTGTGATGTTGCCCAGCTTTGCCATGGGCGAAAGCAGCAAGAAGTATACCGAAACACTGCAGCCGGAAGGCTGAACACTGGTTGAAAATGAAGGCGGTGCAACCCTGAGTTACACCAAGGGCGGCGGCGTGGATCTGATTGAAGTGGATGGTTACGCCTTCAAGGATTTGGATCGTGACGGCGAACTGGACGTGTTTGAAGACTGGCGCGTGGACTACAAAGAACGCTCCCGCGACCTGGTCACGAACGGCGGCCTGAGTCTGGAATTCCAGTTGGGCTTGAAAATGAACCCCTTTAGCGTCGGCACTCCTGCCAAAACCCTGGCGGATACCACCAAGACTGCGCTGGATCTGGGTTATCGCCACATCCGTTTCAGCTCCGTAGGCGCTGAATTGATTACCGCCTGGAACAACGAGATTCAGAAGCACATCGAAGCAAATACCGACGTGGTTGCTATCCCCGCCACCTTCATCGCCGACCCGCTGGAAGGCAACGGCGTGACCGACTGGCCCGGCAACCTGGCGCTGGCCGCCACCTTCGATCCGGAATTGGCCCATGAATATGGCCGTACCTTGTCCAAGGAATGGCATTCCATGAACCTGACCATGAACGTCGGCCCCCAGGTTGACCTGGCGACTGAACCCCGCTGGTCCCGCAACGACATGACCTTTGGCGAGGATCCTCAGCTTTCTATCGACATGACCCGCGCTATGATCAACGCCTGGCAGTCCACCTACGACGATGACGGCAACGACCTGGGATGGGGCAAGGACTCCGTCAATATCCAGGTGAAGCACATCATGAGCGAGGGCGCCGGCGAGGGCGGCCGTGAAGCCCATACGCTGGACGGAGCTTACGCCGTGTATCCCGGCGGCCAGTTCTATACCAGCATCTTGCCTTACTTCGCGGCGCAGGATCTGCCCGGCAAGACCGGCATGGTGTCCTCCGCAATGACCAGTTTCTCCATCGGCGTGGATGAAAACGGCGACTCCGTCCTGGGCGAGCGCGTTTCAACCAGCTACAACGCCGAAAAGATCAACGGCCTGTGGCGCGCTGCCAACGGCTGGGACGGCTACATCCTGACGGACTTCAACACCCACGTTGATAAGTGCTTCGGCATGGAAGAATACACCGTTCCGCAGCGCCTTTGGCTGGAACTGGAAGCCGGCATCGACGCCTGGGGCAATATGGGCGGCAAGTATGAAGAAGATATTTCCGTTGCTGTGGAAGCCTACAACTATGGTGTGGAACGCCTGGGAAAGGAAGCTGCCGACCAGATCATTTTCGACAGTACCCGCCACATTCTGGACACCCTGTTCAACGTGGGCGTCGTGGATAACCCCTATGTTTCCGAAGCGGTTGCCGCTTCCGTGCCCAATAACGAAGAACATACCGCCATGGCTCGCGAAGCGCTGCTCAAGTCCATCGTGATGCTCAAGAATACTGACAACAGCGTGATCAAGCCTGCGGGCGATGAAAAGTTGACCGTTTATATTCCCTACAAGTACTCTCCCGCAACCACGAGCCGCCGCGGCACCACCCCCGCTTCCTTCGCTCCTTCAATGGATATTGCCGTGGCCTCTCAGTACTTCAACGTGATCACTGACACAGTTGGAACGCCAAGCGGTGAAGGAAACACCTATCTGCCCGGGGACGTAATCCGCGCTTCCGCCGAGGACATCGCGAAGGCCGATCTGGTGATCGTACGCGTCGCCAGCCCCAAGAGCAACGCTCCCACCACCGGCTATGACGAAAACATGAAGGTACCCGCTGACTACGAGTACATTCCCCGTTCCCTGCAGTATCGTCCTTACACCGCCGATAACATGTACGTCCGCTTCGAGTCTATCGGCGGCCAGATTACGCTGGAAGCCTTCGAGGGCGTCTACGGCACCGAGTACGATTATGTAAAGGAAAACCGCTCTTACTTCGGCAAGACCGGCACCGTCAGCAACGAGGCGGACCTGGACTTCGTGCTGGAAATCGACGAGCTCACCGGCGATATTCCCCTGGTGCTGGTGATGAACCTCAACAGTTCCATGGTGTGGTCCGAAATCGAGCCCTCCGCGGACGCAATCCTGGTATCCTTCGGCGGCGGCCGCACCCACTCCGCCCGCGACGAGATCCTCTTTGAAATCATCGCCGGCAACTATGAGCCCTCCGCCCTGCTGCCCATGCAGCAGCCCCTCGATATGGAAACCGTGGAAGCCCAGTACGAGGACGTGCCCCGGGATATGGAATGCTATGTGGACGCCGACGGCAACACCTACGATTTCACCTTCGGCCTCAACTGGAGCGGTGTGATTGACGACGAGCGCGTGGCCAAGTACAACGTGGAGCCCATCGTCGGCACCAATCCTCTGGAATAATACGATTTCCAACTGGAAATAGTATGAATCAGCTACATCAATTGGTTCCCTGCAAGGAAAATTCCGCTTGGCAGGGCGTGCCGGGCTGATTGACCCGGCACCCCGCCAAATTTGACAGCGGCAGGCCGCTCGTCTGAACGCCGTCGTCAACCTGCGGAAAACGCTCCGAAAGCGCATGGACGCTCGGCGGGAAGCGAAGGAATCGATAGATCGTTTTTGAATCCTCCTTTCTCTCAAACCTGATCAAATTCCTTTCTTCTCCGCTGTGCTTCATGACAGCGGCGGCGTCTGGTGCTGCAAGCCATTCCTGCATTCGCAAATTGGCTTTCTCCCCGGCGCCGTTTTCTTTCTGAACGACTGATCCATCAAGATAAGGAGCATGCGTATGCGAAAGGTGAGAATAACAACCGGGCTGTCATGTCTGATGGCTTTCATCCTGTGCTTCGTGATATTCGGCTCGAACCTGGCCATGAGCTATGATACCGTTGTCAACGGCATGCTTGGCGTGCAGACCAGTAAAGTCATCAACGATGAAAGTGTCGAGGATGAGGATACGATATATTATAAGAGCGCTTATGGCGACATCAACGCAAAAACGCTTAAGGTACTCAAGGAAGACACCTATACGGAGGCAGTGCAGGAGCAGGAAGAAGGCACCGTATTGCTTTACAATAAGGACAACGCTCTGCCGCTAAGCAAGGATGAGCAAATATCTCTGTTTGGCCATGCAGTCGTGCAGCCCTTGTACCGCAATCAATCTGCTGGTTCCCGCGCCTATTCCACTAAAACGGGCGTTGACCTGTATAAGGCGCTGGGCACCCTGAAATTCAAGGTGAACCCCAAGCTGTACAACGCATACCGCCAAAGCAAGACCGAGAGAAAAACCGGCGCAGGCACGTTCTTTGCGGAAAACGCCGATCCGTCCGCATTATGGTCGCTGGGTGAGGAACCCATCAGTTTCTACACTGACGATGTGAAATCCTCCTGGGCAACCGGCTTTAACGACGTAGCCATCGTGATGCTGGCACGGGAGGGCGGCGAAGGCGTAGAACTCTACACCCAAACCCCCACGGAAGGCATCAGTCAGCTGGCGCTGAGCCAGGATGAAAAAGATTTGCTGGCCATGATTCGGGATTCCGGCTCGTTCAAGAAAACCGTTGTGCTGCTTAATACAGGCAACCCCATGGAGGTAAACTGGGTCGAGGAGTACGACGTGGACGCTGTGCTGTGGATTGGCTGTCCGGGTGAAAAAGGCTTCATCGGCGTGGCGAACATCCTGATTGGCAACGCCAATCCCTCCGGCAAGCTGGTGGACACCTATGCGGTCAGTTCCCTGTCCGCCCCAGCCGTGGTCAATAATACCTTCAACAACCAGCAATGGGCCAACCTGACAGAAGCGCTGCAGAAATCCTCCTCCAACGCTTCCGAAATTTCCTATTACACCGTGCAGACCGAGGGAATCTATATCGGTTATAAGTATTACGAAACCCGGTATGAGGACCAGGTGCTGGGGCGGTTCAACGCCACCGGTTCCGCAGGATCCATTGATGGCGGTGCCTGGGACTATGCCAAGGAGGTTTCCTATCCCTTCGGTTATGGCCTGAGCTATACCACCTTCGAGCAGAAGCTGGACAGCGTGACGGTGGAAGATAAAACTGTGACGGTGACAGTCACCGTTACGAACACCGGCAGCGTGCCCGGCAAGAGCGTGGTGCAGGTGTATGCCCAAACGCCCTATGGCGAATATGAGCAGAAAAACAAGGTGGAAAAATCCGCCATCCAGCTTTTGGATTACGGCAAGACTGCCCTGCTGCAGCCCGGCGCTTCCGAAACGCTGACAATCGTATGCGACAAGTATCTGCTGGCCAGCTATGATTATACAAACGCAAAGGGCTATATCCTCAGCGAAGGCGATTATTACATCGCTATCGGCGATGATGCGCACGACGCCCTGAACAACGTACTGGCCGCCAAAGGTGCCACCGGTATGGTAGATGTGCAGGGCAATCCCACGGAAGGCACGGCGGCCAAGGCTTTCCACTTCACCGGCAGCTTTGACGATGAAACCTACCGCTATTCCGCCACTGGCGCGAGGGTGACCAATCAGTTTGAGGACGCGGACGTGAATTACTGGTATCCCGATTTGGTCACCTATCTGTCCCGAAGTGACTGGCAGGGCACCTATCCCGTTCAGCCTGTGGCGGGCCTGACCCTGAACGATGAAATGATTCGAATCCTGGATGGCAAGATTTATGAAAAGCCCGACAATGCTCCCGCCGTGGACGCCATTCCCCAGGGCGACCAGCAGGGCATCACGCTGATTACCATGAAGGGGCTGGATTACAACGACGACCTGTGGGAAACCTTCATCAGCCAGATGACCATTGAAGAAATGGCTGCATTGATTGCCAACAACTTTGGCACGGAAGCCGTTGATTCCGTTGGTAAGCCCGCTACCCCTGCGGGGGATGGCCCGGACGGCATCGGCGGTTATACCGATAACTATTCCGCTGAACTGGGGAAGGGTTTGAAAACCACGTCCTATCCCAATGAAAGCCTGCTGACCGCCGCCTTCAACAAGGACTTGCTGGATAAGCGCGGCGCGTTGCTGGGTGAAGAAGGTTTGTTCATGGGCCTGGTGGAAATCTGGGGTCCCGGCTGCAACCTGCACCGCACCCCCTTTGGCGGCCGCAGCTTTGAATACTTTTCCGAGGATGCCAACCTGAATTATCTGGCGGCGTCCCATATCGTGTCCGCAATCGAGGAAAAGGGCGTGCACGCCGGTCCCAAGCATTTGACTGGCAACGATCAGGAGAATAACCGTCAAGGCGTGGTGAACTTCTTCAACGAGCAGGCGTTCCGCGAAGGCGCGCTGCGCGGACTGGAGGGCGGCGTGGTGAACGGCAAGGCACATTCCCTGATGCAGGCCTTCAATCGCCTGGGCTTCACTGGCTGCTCCCTGAGCAAGGCGCTGAATACCGATGTGGTGCGCGGTGAATGGGGCTATGTGGGCCATATCGAAACAGACGCTATCGGCGCGGTGACCACGGGCTACAAGACCGCGTTTGAAGCCATGATGGCTGCCGGTACGGATTCTTTCTGCCTGGATACCCAGCATCAGTCCAGCGCCGCCATCGTGCAGGCTATCAGAAGCAATAACGATGGATTTATGCTCCAGCAGCTGCGCCGAGCCGCCAAGAATATTCTGTACAATGACGCCAACAGCAGCATGATGAACGGTATCGGCAACAATACCCGGATTGTGAAGATCATTCCTTGGTGGCAGCCTGCCCTGCGCGGCGTGACCATCGGCGTTTCCGTGGTAACGGGTCTGGCAGTGCTGGCTATGCTGGCTGCTAAGCTTGCTTATTACAAAAAGCAGAAGGGAGCGGAAAAGAAATGAAAAGTTTGTTGACCAACAGAAAAGCTGGGGTGTATGTTCTGATTGTCTCCATCCTGCTTCAGCTGGTTTCCGCTGTCAATTATCTTGTCTGGGCTCCGGGCGCCGGAGGCATTGATACGCTTGTGGCGCTGGGACTTGGCATGGGCTGTCTGGTGGGGATTGCCGCCTTCCTTTTCAGCAGCGATTTGCTGCTGGTGGCTGATACGGCACTTTGCAGCTGCGGGATGCTGCAGCTGGCGGTTTCCTCCGCCGGTTCCTTTGCCGACTGGTATCAGGGCATCGTCATGTTTGGCGATCCCAGCCAGGTGCCGCGCATTTTGACCATTTGCATTTTGGCGCTGACCGCCGTTGTGCTTTTGATCATCACAGGCTTTATGGGCTTTGGCAAGCAGGAGACATCATGAAGAGAATCGGCTGCGCTTCTTTCGGGAGGCGCAGCCGGGCATTGCGTTCCGCGTTTTTCAACGCCTGTTCCGCTGCTCCCTGTTTGACATGCGCGGCGGTTTCTGATATAATGAAAAAAATTTCACTAACGTTTCATTCATGCGCTTCATGAAACAAATAAGAACACGAAAGGAGAATTGCATGAAAATCGCGCTTGTGGAAGACAATGGATTGCATCAGGCGCAGATTCGTCAGGAAATCCAAAATTATTTTGATGAACTGAATGAAGTATGCGAGCTGCGCGTTTTTGACAACGGGTCGGATATGCTGGATCATTACTATTCCGTAGGCGGGTATGATCTGCTGCTGCTTGACATTCAGTTGCCCGGCATGGATGGCGTAAGCGTGGCCAGGCAGGTTCGGCAGAAAGATGATAAAGTGCTGATCGCCTTCATCACCAGCATGACCGCTTATGCCGTGCAGGGCTACAGCGTTTACGCGATGGATTACATTCTCAAGCCAATCAACCGCATCAGCTTCCGCAGCACGCTGGACCGGGCCAGGGAACTGTTTCGCCAGCGCACGGAACATTATATTTCTGTCACCACAGGGGACGGGATGTTTAAGGTGGATATTTCACAAATTTATTATATTGAAACGGAAAGACATGCCGTCAGACTGTATTATACAAAAGGCTCCTTCCATATCAATGATACCCTGAAGAGCATTGAAGAGAAACTGAAAAACGCTCCATTCTGCCGGTGCAACAACTGCTATCTGGTAAATCTTGCCCATGTGGAGCAGGTGAAAAAGGCTGTTGTGATTGTGGCGGGTCATGAACTGGCGTTTTCCCGCCTGCGCTATAAACCCTTTATGGAAGCGTTGACGAATTATATGGGAGGTACCCGTAGATGACTGAAAGAATGAGCACTTTTTTTCCGTCTGAGTTTACGGGCATTGCACAGTGGATTATCTGTACCATATATATCCTGTCCAATGAAAAAGGTATTCGGGGCTGGAAGGCTGTGGCGCTGATTCTGTTTGCTCTGCCCATCCTTGTGCTGATGAACATCGCCCATTCCGAGCAGCCTGCCCTAATCTGGCTGGTCATCACCGTATGCTGTCTGGCATCCGTTCTTATTTATCTGCGTCTGGGCATCCGGGAAGACTTCAGCTTGATCCTGCTTCGCTGGTGCAACGCTGTGATGCAGTCGGAATTCGCCGCTGCCCTGGCGTATGTAATCAATATTTATCTGGTCAGCCGCGGTGTGATGCGCTTTCCGGATATCCGGGCTTCACAGACAATCATGCTTTTTATATATGTTATTATATTTATTCCACTGGGCATATCCATTTTTCATGGCTCCCATCGGAAAAATCGTCCCCTCAAAGCCGGGTACGTGGAAGTCATTTCTTCTTTTATGATTACGATTGGCGCGTATCTGCTCAGCAATATCAGTTTTCTGGCGCCTGAATCTATTTTTGGCATCAGTATGGGCGGCGGTATACTGCTCGTGCGTGTGGTGTCTGATTTTTCCGGTATGTTGGCCCTGATTGCCATTAATGAATTCAGCTATGGGATGCGGCTGAAAATGAACATGGGTGTATTGCAGAGCCTTTTGGACAGGCAATATGAGCAATATCAGCAATTTAAAGTGAACAACGAACAAATGCAGCAGGTTTACCACGACATCAAGCACCTAATCAATTATATCCGGAGCGTGAGCGTTTCACAGAAATATGAAAAAGAGCTTCGCAGCGTAGAGCAAACAGTCAGCAATTTTGAAACGCAGTACGATACGGGAAATCCGGTGCTGGACGTGGTGCTCAGCAGCAAAAAGATGATGTGCCGCAGTGCCCTGATCACCATGGAATGCTATATGGATGCCCGTGAAATGGATTTTCTGGACACCGCTCAAATCTGCACCATCTTTGGCAACGCATTAGATAACGCGATTGAATATGAAAGCAGAATCGAGGAAACCGAAAAACGGCTGATTAAGGTAAGCGTTTTTTCGGAAAACCATTTTCTCGTGATTAAAATCAGCAACTATTGCGAGGAAACCATCCTGAAATCCTTGGAAGACCCGGAAACCACCAAAGAAAACCCGGAAATACACGGCTATGGAATCAAGGGAATTCGGCTGGCAGTGGAAAAATATGAAGGGCATATGACCATTAAGCAGGAAAACAATTGGTTCATTGTGTCCATCCTCATTCCAATACCGGAAAAGCAAAACCAGACTGCACTCTGATTATGGAGAACCGTCCTGCAGAGAAAGCATCCCCCGCTTGAGGATGCGCACCATAGGGGACACAGAGAAAGCAGATGAAACAAGGGGATGAATCCTGCCTTGCATTTTCCCTCCGCGCATGGTAAAATATTAACCATCAGAGAGGAGGGGATGCCATGGCTGTGCGCATTGCCATTGTCGAGGACGAGAAAACCGCCGCTCGCGTGCTGGAACAGGCGATTCAGCGCTACGGAACGGAGAACAAGGTTTCGTTTACGATTCGCGTCTGGCATGACCCGCTGCTCTTCTTGGAGGAATATCAGGCGGAGTACGACATCGTTTATATGGACATTCGGATGCCCGCGCTGTCCGGGATGGAGACGGCGCGAAATCTGCGGAAGATGGATCGCATGGTCATGCTGATTTTTGTGACCAGCCTGGCGCAGTATGCGCTGGAGGGGTACACGGTCGGCGCGTTTGACTACATCCTCAAGCCTGTCAAGTATTATGACTTCGCGCTGAAGCTGCATTGGGCGCTGGAGCATCTGCCGGAAAAGCAGGAAGCGACGATACTGCTTGTGTCAGGCGGCAGCAAAATTCGATTACGCCTGCGGGATCTGCTGTATGCTGAGACGGATGGGCATTACCTGATTTTCCACACCGCCGATGGGCAGATTCGGCAGTGCGGCACGATTTCCACGCTTGAAGCCGATTTGACGAACAAACAATTTGTCCGCTGCAACAGCTGCTATCTGGTGAATTTGCAGCACATTGCGGGCATCAAGGGATACAGTTTGCTGCTGGATAACGGCGAGGAGCTGAAAATCTCCCAGCCGCGCAAGAAGCAGGTTCAGCAGACCTACAATGAATATTTAGCAGCGCATTAAAAAAAGCAGGCAAATCGCCTGCTTTTTTTAATGAGCCTTCGTTTTTTCCGCCTTTTCCGGGATGTTCAGCCGGATTTCCAGCAGGTAAACGCTGTCCTTGGGGGAGATTTTCATCGTGCCGCCGTATTGGCTGACAATGTACTGCATACTGGATGTGCCAAAGCCGTGGCGTCGTCCGTCGGGCTTTCTCGTCTGCGGCAAGTCGTTTTTGAACCTGATTTCGCCCTCGTAGTAGTTCATCACGGCAATTTCCACCGCGCCGCTCAGCCGCCGGACATGCAGGCTGATGACCCGCTTTTCAGGGTTGCTGACGCGCATCACCGCTTCCACCGCGTTATCCAGCGCATTGCTGAACAGCGCGTAAATGTGGCGCGTGCGCATGAACGACAGGCACTCGCCATCCGCCATGCTGGTGAAGGAAATGCCGTTGTCCATGCACTTGAGCATCGTGCTGTACAGCACAACATCCAGCACCTCGTTGCCCGTTTTCACATTGCTGTCGTAGAGGTCGATTGCTTCCCGCAGGGCGGAAATTTCGGATTCGGTCAGGCGGCTTTGCAGCTTGTCCAGCTGATGCCGAAGGTCGTGGCAGCGCAGATTCACAAGGTCGATGTTGGCCTTCATCGTCTCGTACTGCCGCCGATTCTCCGCCAGCACCTGATCCATCACCTCGATTTCCGCCCGATTCTGCGAAAACAGCACAATGTCGTGGTGCAGCGCCAAAACAGAAATGCACATGAACACCAGGCAGCAGCGCAGCATTTCATAGAGCGGCCGTGAATCGGCGCGGTATTCGCTCATCACGGCGTTAATCAGCACACTGGCTAACAAGAACAGGATGCACAGCCACGTCGTCTGAATCTGCGATTTCCGATCTTCATGGTACTGCACAGACGGATGGATGAACAGCAGCCGAAGCAGATAGCAGACGGCCAGATGGAACACAAACCAGATGAGAAGTGTCACATCCACATTGGTAATTTGCGGAAACAGGTTCATTGTCTGCGTATCGTCCGCGCCCGTAAAGGACAGCACGAGTGCGTACAGGCTGCCGGCAATCTGGACGGCGGCACATCCGGCGCACCACGCTTTCAGCCGCTCACACCATGTGCCTTCATGCGCCAGGAACAGCAGCGGCAGCATGGAGAGGTACTCCAGCATGTTGGAAATGAACCGTGACCAGAGCAGCGTTTCTAAATGCGTGCGGAGGATGGCTCGGATGACCATAATCGCCGCCATCAGGGCAAGCCCCGCCGTCGCGCGAACGACATACTGCGGCTTGTGCTTCAGCGGGAAAATGAAAACAGCAACACCGGACAGTGCTTCCAGAAAGGCTATAACGGAAAGGCCCATTTGGTAAGAATAACGTTCTCCCAGCCACTGCGCGAGGAATGCAATCATCGCTCATTTTCCCTCCTTCATTTCGGTGCCATTATAGCATACGCATCCTGCCTGCCGCAACCCTGCCTTTTGCCCCGCGGTACAGGACAAAAGGCAGGGGAGAAGGCATCAGTCCAGCGGAATCAGGCAGTAGGGGTGAACAACCGCCTGCGCAGGGCCGTATGCCTGCAAGCCGTAGCGGTAGCCGTACC
>ERZ779922.1204-NODE-1204-length-18927-cov-4.942189_pt1 | contig 18927 bp, 16 predicted proteins | sample MGYA00511544_ERZ779922 | MGnify/ENA primary metagenome ERZ779922 (study PRJEB29588, sample SAMEA2154516) | human gut metagenome | biome: human gut; feature: human-associated habitat; material: faeces | place: Denmark | collected 2008/2010 ... | reverse complement strand
CCATTGCTGCCCTGGCCGGCATCCTGCTGAACGCCATCCTGCCCGGCAATGATTACGAGTTCGACTCCAACCCCGGCACCGGCGAAGGCACCAGCCTGCGCGTCTGATCCTGCGCTTATCTGACGGGTGTGTTTGACACCTAAATAGTATCCCAACCATGATGGTGGCCGCGGCCCCGCGCCGCGCACGAAATTTGCTTTTTTCCGTTATCCCAACTTCGTAAAGATGTGGTATAATGACACTAAGCCAATTTCCCACCATCATTTTTTATTTGTGTTGGAATTCCGCGTTCCCTATAATTCCTAACTCCTAACTCCTACCTAACCACCGGAGGTGCCTATGCCCACTACCCTTACCGTGGCAGATTTTCTTTCGCTGCGCATGCAGTACAAAGCCGAACAGGCGGAAAACGAAATTCCTGCCGTGATCGAACACAACTTCAAAGATGGCCGCATGGTGGACCATTATTTTGTGGTGCCCGGTCCCGCCCTGCTGGCTGATGAAGCCGTGCAGGACTTTGGCGGCAAAATCGAGAACATCCTGTTTCTGCAGCAGAGCGAACCCGGCGCACCGTGGCAGGTGCTGCTGCACGAACCTTCTATGATCCGGGAGATCACCTTTGAAATGCCGGAGGAAGAGTTCCGCGCCATGCTGGCCAAGAACAACCTGATCCTGCCCGGTGACCCCGGCTTTGTGATGCCGTAAGCTCTAGGGTGTATCTGATAAGCCAAAATTCAGTCTATTTCTTTTGTTTTCAGATATGCCTTTAAGCAGTGCAAGTTTTTGCGTGATTAAAGTTCGTTTTTTTGTCTATTCTGCCGCTTACCCACTTGCATAGCGCGGCAAATGCGTATATAATAGAGTGAAACAGCATGTGGGATATTGATAGGCCCGATGCAGAAGGGGGTTGTTGCTAATGGCGATTTCTGAACCTACCGCGGTATTCTCTATCCGCGACGATAAAGACCAGGAGATCAAGCAGGTTATGCAGCTTGTTTACGGTGCACTGGAGGAGAAGGGCTATAACCCCGTCAACCAGCTGGTCGGCTATATTCTTTCGGAGGACCCGACTTATATCACTACTTACAAGAACGCCCGTTCGCTGATTCGCCGCATTGACCGCGACGATCTGCTGCAGGCCCTTGTGCGTGATTATGTCCGCAACGGCTGATTGCTTATCTACAAAAAATAACGCCTCGGAACACATTCTGACCAGTGTTCCGGGGCGTTTTGCATTTTGTACGGTTTTGCTTTTTCTGTTGCTCAGCCTTGCTGTGCCGCTATCAGGCAAAGAAAGCCTTCTGCACAGCGTTCAGCACGGCGGCGCGGCCTGCGGTAAAGTTTACGCCGCCCTGCAAATAGCAGGTGTAGGGGGCGCGCAGCGGGCCGTCACAGCTGATTTCAATGGTAGAGCCCTCGGTAAAGGAGCCGGATGCCATAATGACCTGGTCGGTATAGCCCGGTTCGTCTGCCGGTTCGGGGCTGACAAAGCTGTCCACCGGAGAGCAGGACTGGATGCCTGCGCAGAACCCCTGCAGCGCGGCGGCACTGCCGGAATCAAAGCAAGTCACAATATCGTTATGGTCGGCGGTATAGCGGGGCACGGGGTTCACACCCACCAGCTCCAGCAGGCACTGGGCATAGATGGCGGTCTTGATGGCCTCACACACCACGCCGGGGGCATAGTAGAAGCCAAGGTACATATCACGGGGCGTTTCCAGCGTACAGCCCAGCTCTTTGCCCAGACCGGGGGCGTTCAGGCGGTAGGCACACAGCTCCACCAAATCCTTCCGGCCCGCGATATAGCCGCCAGTGGGGGCGATGCCGCCGCCCGGGTTCTTGATGAGACTGCCCACCACAAGGTCCGCACCGGCCTGGCAGGGCTCCTTCATCTGGGTGAACTCACCATAGCAGTTGTCCACAAAGATGATGATCTCGGGGTTGGCGGCACGGGCCGTGTCGGCGATCTTCTGAATGGTATCCAGATCAAAGGCATTGCGCTGCAGGTAGCCGCGGCTGCGCTGGATATGGCAGACCTTTGCCCCCGGGGCCTTTTGAGCGATCAGCGCGTAATCCGGGGTGAAGTCGGCCTTGAGGGGGGCTTCGTCGTACCGGATGCCGTAGTCCATCAGGGTTCCGGTGCCCTTGCCCTTGCCGTCCAGACCGATCACGCCCTCCAGCGTATCGTAGGGGCGGCCGGTAGCGGCCAGCAGGGTATCCCCTGCCCGCAGCAGGCCGAACAGGGCCACCGCCAGCGTATGAGTGCCGCTCTGGAACTGACTGCGCACAAGGGCATCCTCCGCGCCCATCACCTCGGCAAAGATCTGCTCGAGCTTGGCGCGGCCGGTATCCCACAGGCCGTAGCCGGTGGTGCCCAGCATATCGGTGGAGGACATCTGGGTATCGGCAAAGGCCTTGAGCATTTTCAGCTGGTTGTAGTCCCGGATCTCCTCCATGTGGTGGAAATAGGGCTGGCAGAGCTCCATGGCCTTTTCGTCCAGCGCCAGGACTTCGGGTTTGTAATCAAAAAAGTGGTTCAGCATTGACATTTTTGGTTCCTTAATCTTTATTTTCATATCGGGCATACTCTCCCAGCTTTTCAAAGCCGAGGCGGGTATAAAAGTGCACCCGTTCCGGGGAGCAGAGGAAAAGGGGCTGCAGGCCCTGCGCCGAGAGGGTGTTGGCCAGCCGGACGATAAGCCGCCCGCCGATGCCGCGCCCCCGCAATGGCTCCGCAGTCTCGCCGCAGGCCATGTAAGCCTGCTCTGTTCCAATGGCATAAGCGCCCACGGTGCAGGCAAGCTCCTTGCTCTGCTCCAGAGCCCAGACCACAGCCCTGCCGCGGGCGCGCTTTGAGCAGAGCTCAGAGTAAAAATCATCCCGCCGCGTGGGGCGGTCCGGAAACAGCATCTGTGCAACGGGGCCCGCCGGGGGCTCCGGGTCAAAATGCAGGGAGGCCCAGAGCGTTTCTTCCACAGCGGGTTCCGGCAGCTGCTTTCCCGGCGCTAGGCCAAAGACAAAAAGGGACTTTACCCGGGTCCAGCCGGTGGGCGGCGGGCACTCAGCTTCGTCCAGGATGACCGCCTTACAGCCGCAGAAATGCAGGAAGCTGGCCAGTTCGTCCGGGTTGGCGTGGCCCGCCAGCCAGGCGGTACTGCCGCCCACATCCAGCGCCAGCGTTGGCCCGGCGAAGAATCGGCCCGGCTGGCTTTTGCCGAAGAGCGCCAGCGCCTGCGGCATCGTGACCCCAAGGCAGAGCTTTCCACGGCAGGCGCTGCGGAACCGCTGCCTCTGGCGGGGCGTTCTGACCTGCGTGATCATTTCAGTGCGTTGACGATGTTCTTGAACTCGCGGCCGCGCACCTCAAAGTTGGGGTAGAGGTCGAAGGAGGCGCTGGCGGGAGACAGGATGATGATATCGCCGGGCTTTGCGGCGGCACGGGCCAGTTCCACAGCGTGCTGCATATTGTCCGCGTGCTGGATGGGCAGTGCGGCCTCGTTGAAGCCGGGGTCCTCCCGCAGGGCCTTTTCAATGCGGGGGCCGGTGGCACCCATCAGCACCAGATCCTTGACGTGGGCCACGATCTCGGGGGCCAGCGGCTCATAGGGGATGTGCTTATCGTAGCCGCCCGCAATGAGGATGACCTTCTGGTCAAAGCTGCGCAGGCCCGCAATGGTGCGGGTGGGGCTGGTGCCGATGGAATCGTTGTAGTAGAGCACACCGTCCAGCGTGCGCACCGGCTCAATGCGGTGCTCCACGCCGGTAAAGGTGCTGCCCACCTTCTGGATGGCCTCCACGGGCACCTCACCCCAGACTGCGGCGGCAGCGGCCAGCAGATTCTCGATATTGTGCAGGCCCCGCAGCTTGATGTCCTTCTGGGCCAGGAAGGGCGTTACCACGCCGTCCTCGGCCATGCAGAGCATATTGTCCTCTTTGCGCAGGAAGGCACCGTTGTCGGTATCGTGCAGGCGGGTGAACCAAACCTGCCTGCCCTTGCAGTCCTTCTGCATGGAGCGGCTGATCTCGTTCTCGTAGCCCAGCACGGCACGGCAGGGCGGGTTCTGGTAGAGCAGGATGTTGCGTTTTGCATCGATGTACTCCTGCATATCCTTATGGTGATCGAGGTGGTTGGGGGTGACGTTGGTCACCACCGCGATCTTCGGGCTCTGGTGCATGCTGATGAGCTGGAAGCTGGACAGCTCCACCACAGCCACATCCTCCGGCCGGACCTCAGGCAGCATGGGCAGCAGGGCCGCGCCGATGTTGCCGCCCAGATGTACTTTGCGGCCTGCGGCCTCGTAGAACTTGGAGATGAGGGTGGTGGTGGTGGTCTTGCCGTCAGAGCCGGTCACGGCCACGATCTCGCAGGGGCAGAAATCGAAGAAAAGCTCGACCTCGCTGGTGACCATGGTGCCCGCCGCCATGGCATCCTGCAGGGGCTTTTCAAAGTAGCCCACAAAGCCGGGGGTGCGCATGATGATATCCTGGCCCTTGAAGCCGTCCAGATAGTGTTCGCCCAGGCTCAGGTCAATGCCCAGTTCCCGGATGGTAGCGGCATAATCGCCGAACTCCTCCACGCTCTTTTTCTGGTCGCACAGGGTCACATGGGCCCCCAGCTCCACAAACTCCTTGATAAGGGTCTTGTGGCTGACACCGGCACCGATGAACGCCACCTTTTTGCCCCGGATGAGTTCTGCAAGCTTCTGCTGATCTTTCTGCATAAAGAACCTCCTCTATGAAAATTCAGGCTGAAATTGATTCACTGCTCCATTTTACACCTTTTCCAGCCAATTGGCAACGCCAAACCTTGTTCTGGCCCCGGATGCACCGAAATCCTATCTGAATTCACAAAATGTCGATTGTCTTTTCCGACCGTTTCCGCTATACTTTAATCGTATCATTTTACAAGGAGCGCATTTTTTTGAAACATTCCCTGATCCGCTTTTCCGCAGTGGTGCTGACCATTGCGTTTGTTTTTGCCCTGACCGGCTGTGGTTCGGGCTCCAACAGCTTCACCTGGTTCGTGGACAGCATCCCGGCCAACCTTGACCCGCAGGTGGCCTCGGCTTCTGCGGATGTCATCGCCTGCGAGAACCTGTACAGCGGCCTTGTCCGCAAAGATCCCAGCGGCAAATATGAGCCTGCCCTCTGCGAACGGTGGGAGAAGTCCTCCGACGGCCTCACCTACACCTTCTACCTCAAGGACGGCCTGACTTACACCGCCGCCAAGGGCAACGCCACCGACTACGCCATCACCGCCGAGGATTTTGTGTTCGCTTTCCGGCGCTTGTTCCGGGCGGAGACCAACTCCCCCTACGCGGTGGAGTTTGCGGCCCTTGAAAACAGCGCCGCCGTGCTGGCCGGGCAGATGCCCGAGAGCGCGCTGGGGGTCACAGCCTCCGGGCCGCTGACGCTGGTGTTTCACCTGAGCAGTGCTGACGACAACTTCCTCGAGAAGCTCACCCTGCCCGGTGCCATGCCCTGCGATGAGGAATTTTTCAATTCCACCCGGGGCACCTACGGTCTGAATGCTTCGTCCACCCTTTCCAGCGGCAGCTTTTACATCTACAACTGGACAGCCAGCGGGCTGTTCCTGCGGCGTGCCCCCTCGGGCAGCCTCATCGACAGCCTGCGGCTGGTGCAGAACACCAACAGCGCCGGGCAGTCCGCCGCAGAGCTGATTGCCAACGAGAAGTGCTCTGCCGCCCCGGATGACACCGCCGCGCCCACCACCCTGACTTCCCTCTCCTACTCCGATACCACATGGAGCCTGCTGTTCAACTGCAGCAGCGTGTTTGCTTCCACCGAGCTGCGGCAGGCACTGGCCTCCGCCGCGCGGGGTGCAGCCGAGGTGCCGGACGGCGGGCTCTATGCCGCCGCCAACGGTCTGGTACCGGACGGCCTGACTGTGGACGGCATGAACTACCGGGATACCGCCGGGGATGTGACTCCTGCCGCGGTGGATGCCCGAGCGCTCTACCTCACGGCGCGGCAGACGCTGACCACCTCCGACTTCAACAAGGTCAGCCTGATGGTGCCCGCCGGTTCCGGCGTGACCAGCGCCGCTGAGGAGATCAATGGCGTGTGGCAGAAGGAGTTTTCCCTCTTCTTCTCCGTAGAGGAAGTGGACGAGGAGACCTTTGCGAAACGGCTGGCCGAGGGGGACTACACCATCGCCCTGGCCCCCATCAGCGCCGAGGGCGGCAGTGTGTACAACATGCTGAACCAGTTCACCGCAGCGGGCGGCGGCTTGACCGGCTATGCAGATTCCCTGTATGCCACCCAGCTGCAGGCCAGCACCCAGGCCACCGGAAGCTCCCGCTGCCGCCTGCTGGGCGATTGTGAGCGCCAGCTGCTCAACGATGCCGTGGCGGTCCCTCTGTTTGCCCAGCAGAAGCGCCTGCTGATCGCACCCGGCATCCAGAACCTCATCTTTGACCCCTTTGGCCCGGTGCTGGATCTGACCTATACCACAAAAGAATGATGTGCCACAAAAAATACCGGAGCAGCCGCCTGCCCCGGTATTTTTCTTATCCCTTTTTGATGCCGAACAGCCTGCGCAGAACGCCGCGCAGACACTTCGGGCTTTTGATAACGACCACCTGCATCGCTCTCCCGCCTTTCGTGGTGTGATACCACAATATAAGCGGCAGGACGGCAAAGTGTGCGGCTCAGGCCTTGTTCCCGGTCAGGATCGGTGTATCCGGCACTGTTTCCACGACCACCAGCGCCCCCTTGCGGGAGGAGATGGTGATGCAGTCTGAGCCTTCGGCATACTCATTGCTGACTCCCAGCGGGTAACCGGCCACCAGCACATCATCGGTGAGCTCATAGTAGGAACCGTGCTCACACACGCCCTCCGCCCTGCCCTCCATGGGGAAAGCGGAGAAATAGAAAAATTCCTCCTTCGGGTAGGCGCGGGTCTCGCCGGAGCGGACAAAGGTGACGCGGCTGCGCTCATCCTGAAGCGTTGCCCGCACCCCCCGTTCTTCCAGCCCAAGGCCGGTGGCAAGATTCGAGAGGGTATGCTCGATCCGCCTGCCGCCCAGCGCGCCCAGAAGAAGCACCTCGGTAAAGCCCTTCTCACTGGCAAGCTTGGCGGCATATTCGGTGTCGGTGTCGTCCTTGACGTGAGGCAGGACGATGATATCGTCGTTCTGCTGCACCGGACAGGGCGCGGTATCGAAATCTCCCAGGATGATATTGGGCTTGCAGCCCAGCGGCGCGCAGTTGCGGTAGCCAGCATCACAGGCGATGATAAAGTCATCGGGGCGGAGCAGACGCTTCAACTCCGGCGAAACCGGGCAGGCCGAGAGGATCACACAGCGCATCACATTCCCCTCCTCTGCCAGTCCTTGACATCCTTGACTTCCTCATACATAGCACAGTAGCTGTCGTACCGGGTCCGGGAGAGTTTTCCCTCGGCCAGAGCGGCACGGATGGCACAGCCCTTTTCCGTGCGGTGGGAGCAGCCCGTGAACTGACACTGCCCAAGGTAGGGCCCGAACTCCGGGAAGGCGTGCTCCAGATTCTCCTTGGGGATGAACCCGGCGCGGTTGGCTTCCAGGCTGGCAAAACCGGGGGTATCCGCAATGCGGCCCCCAAAGGCCTCAAAGATGGTCACCTCGCGGGTGGTATGGCGGCCGCGCCCCAGCTTCTGGCTGATGGCGCTGGTCTCCCGCTCGGCCTGAGGCAGCAGGGTGTTGAGCAGGGTCGATTTGCCTACACCGGAGTTGCCGCAGAAGGCGCAAAGCCGCCCGCTGATCCACTGCCTGACCTCGTCCAGCCCTTCCCCGCTGTCGTAGCGGATGGCAATGAAGGGCAGAGTGGATCTTTCATAGGCGCTGCGCAGGAACTCCACCTCACCAAGGTCAGCCTTGGTGCAGACGATGACGGGCTGCACGCCCTTGTCCACGGCGATGGCCGAGAGCTTGTCCAGCACCAGCGTGCTGGGGGTAGGCTGGGTGGTGCTGGCCACAAGGAACAACACATCCAGATTGGCCACAGGCGGCCGGACAAACACGTTTTTGCGGGGTGCGATCTCGGCAATGACTGCCGCGCCGTTCTCGGTCTCCAGCGTCACCTCATCGCCAGCCACGGGGGTGATCTTCTGTTTGCGGAAGATGCCCCGGGGCTTGCACTCGATCACGCCCTCTTCGGTTTTGACGTAGTAAAATCCGCCAATTCCTTTTACGATATATCCCTTCATCCGTTCCTCCCTCAGGACAGCAGCGCGCTCCACCAGTCGCCCAGGCCAGTACCCTCGCTGCTGGAAGAATCGCCGCTGCTGGAAGAGCTGCCCCCGATCAGGCCGCTCCACCAATCGCTGGAGGAGCTGCCCGGCTGTTCAGCCGGGGTCTCAGGCACCGGCTCGGGGCCTGCGCTCACGGTAATGCTGACACGGCTGTTCACCTTGACGGTAGATCCTGCCGCCGGGCTCTGGCCGATGATGGTACCTGCGGGCTGGTCGCTGTACTGCTCGGTGGTGCTGCCAAGGCCCAGCTTGTTCTGCACCAGCACGGAGCGGGCATCGTTCACGCTCTTGAGACCGGTCAGGGCAGGCACCTTGGCCGTGGTGTTGACCTGCGGGCGGCTGACATAGACCACCACTGTGGAGCCTGCGGCCACCTGACTGCCCGCAGCAGGTTCGGTGCGGATGATGGAGCCTGCGGCCACGCTGGGTTCCACCGCCTGGGTGATCAAAACAGAGACCCCCAGATCCTTGAGCTGCTGCTCACCATCTGCCTGCACATAGTTGGAGACATCCGGCACGGTGACATACTGGATGCCCAGGCTGACGGTCAGGGTCACGCTCTGGCCCTCGCGGACGGTTCGGCCCGCCACCGGGGACTGCCGGTAGACATAACCGGCGGCGTAATCGTTGCTGTAGGCCTGCTCCCAGTTGATGACGATCTGGCCGGATGCCACCTGCTGGGAAGCGTTGACCTCATCCTGGGTCATGCCGCTGTAATCTGCCAGCACCACATCGGCCTTTTCCCCCATCAGGGAGCTGGAATCATTCAGGATCATCCAGCACAGGGCCGCGCAGGCCAGTGCAAAGGCCACGGTGATGCCAAACAGCACCGGCAGGAACACGGTGCGCTTTTTCTTTTTTCTGCCTTTTGCCGGGGCACTGCCGCGCTCCGGACGGGATTCTTTTCTGGGCATAGGGGGTTCCACCACCTTTTCAGGAATTTCATCGGGGAGATAGGTGTAGTTGAACACGATGGCCGGGTTCTCTACATAGGCGTTGAGGGCTTCCAGCATCTCAGCAGCGCTCTTGTAGCGGTTTTCGGGCCGCTTTGCCATGGCGCGCTCGGTGATCTCCACCAAGCCAACCGGCACCCAGGGTGCCAGTTCCCGCAGGCTCCTGGGCTGATCCGAGATCTGCTTGATGGCCACCTCCACCACGTCATCGGCATCGAAGGGCAGATGCCCCGAGAGCATCTCGTACATCATCACGCCCACCGAATAGAGGTCGCTGGTGAAGTCGGTCTCATCGCCCTTGGCCTGCTCCGGGCTGATATAGTGGACGCTGCCCATGGCCTTGCCGCCCGAGAGCTGGTTCTCGGCCCGGGAGATGCGGGCAATGCCAAAATCCATCATCCGCAGCTGGCCGTTGTCCAGCAGCATGATATTCTGGGGCTTGATGTCCCGGTGCACCACACCGTTGCGGTGGGCATGATCCAGCGCTTTCAGGATCTGGGAGATAAAGTGGACGGTCTCCCGGCTGGTCAGCTTGCCGCCCCGCTCGTTCAGATACTCGCGCAGGGTCATACCGTCCACATATTCCATGACGATATACTGCAGATGGTCGCTCACCGAGACATCATACACCTTGACGATGTTGGGGTGGTTGAGCAGCGAGATGGCCTTGGACTCGTTCTTGAAACGGCGCACAAGGTCGGGGTCGTGCATGAGCTCCTGCCGCAGCACCTTAACGGCCACGACCGTGCCCTCCGGCACCGGGCCGCCCGGCCCCACAACGGCCTTGTAGACATTGGCCATGCCGCCGGTGCCGATGAGTTCCCGCACCGTGTACAGGCCGTCCAGCGTTTTGCCGATCAGGTTATCCATGGTGCACCTCCGTAGGTTCCACAGCCAGCAGCAGGGCGGTGATGTTGTCGGAGCCGCCGTTCTCGTTGGCGGCATCCACCAGCCTGTCGGGCAGATCGTAGAACGGGCCCTGCGCCAGCAGCTGCTCCATCTGCTCCACCGGTACCATGTTGGTCAGGCCGTCCGAGCAGAGCAGCAGCAGATCCTTTGCCTGCAGCTGCACCGAAGTGACCTCCGGCTCCAGCCGGTAATCCACGCCCAGCGCCTTCGTGATGATATTCTTCTGGGGATGGTGCTCGGCTTCCTCCTCCGTGATGGTGCCGCAGTCCACCAGCTCCTGCACATAGGAGTGGTCGTGGGTGAGCTGGGTCAGTTTACCGCCCCGGCAGAGGTAGGCGCGGGAATCGCCCGCGTGGCAGAGGGTGGCTTCCCCGCCCCGCACCAGTGCGCAGACCGCCGTGGTTCCCATACCGGCCAGCGATTCCTCGTGGGCGGCTTTGTTGAACACATAGCGGTTGGCGCTGATGAGGGCCTTTTTCAAAAAAGCTCCCTCCTGCCCTGCTCCGCACTGGGCGTACTGCTCCTGAAACACCTGTTCGATGACATTGCAGGCCCCCTGTGAGGCCTCGCGACCGCCTTTGGCACCGCCCATGCCATCACACACCAGTGCCCAGACAGCACCGCCGGGCAGCTCCCCGGCACGGTAATCATCCTGATTTTCCTGCCGGACGCGGCCCACATCCGTTTTTCCTGCTAGTTTCATAGGCTTCTCCTCTTGCGATTTACGCCTTACCATTCATTTCGTCCCGGCGCAGCTGGCCGCAGGCGGCGCTGATCTCGCTGCCAAGACGGCGGCGTACCGTGGCGTTGACCCCCAGGCTCTCCAGCTTTTTCTGGAAGCGCTGGACATTGGCGGCATCGGTAGCCGAGTAGGGGCTTCCGTCCACCGGGTTGATGGGAATGAGGTTCACATGAGCACCCATGCCCCGGATGAGGTCGGCCAGCTGTCTGGCGCAGGCATCGGAATCATTGACACCGCGCACCATCGAATACTCAAAGCTGACCCGGCGGCCCGTGGTCTCCTGATAGCGGCGGACAGCGGGCATCAGCACCTCCACGGGGTAGGCATCATTGACCGGCATCATGCCGCTGCGGATCTCGTTGTTGGGAGCGTGCAGGGAGACCGAAAGGGTCAGCTGCAGCTTTTTCTCGGCCAGCTGGTCGATCTTGGGCACCAGACCGCAGGTGGAAAGGCTGATGTTGCGCATCCCGATATTGACGCCCTCGGGCGAGGTGATGTTCTCCAAAAAGCGCATTACCTCGTCAAAGTTATCCAGCGGCTCTCCTGTTCCCATCACGACCACATTTGACACACGCTCACCTGTTATCTTCTGGATGCTGTATATCTGTGACAGCATCTCGGACGCTGTGAGATTCCTCACCAGCCCGCCTATGGTCGATGCACAGAACCTGCAGCCCATACGGCAGCCCACCTGGGATGATATGCACACGGAATTGCCATGCTTGTACTTCATGAGCACGCTCTCTATGACATTCCCATCATGGAGTCTGAACAGGAATTTATTTGTGCCGTCATCCTCTGAAATGAGTCTGGTGACAACGCTCACACCATATATTCCATATTCATCCATCTTCTCTCTGAGGCTTTTCGGCAGATTGGTCATCTCCTCCGTTCCGTCCGCAAGCTTCACATGAAACCACTGATATATCTGCTTCGCCCTGAATGCCGGCTGACCGGCACCGGTGACCCAGTTCCTGAGTTCTTCCATATTCATTGATTTCAGATCCGGCTGTCTAATATCCTTATCTTCTCTATCCTTTACTTCCATACTCTGTCCAATCTTTTATACATGTTCTATCTATTTTGTACGCACGAACTTCGATATGAAAAATCCATCACACTCATCTACTCCCTGTAACAGAGTTACATATCCTTTATCGCCGCCGTGCCCCGGTACGATCTCATCTATACTCACAGTCTCAAAATCATGATTTTCCACAAACCACTTAACATTGTTCTGATTCTCCCTGCTGTCTATAGTACATGTCGAATACACCAGTGTTCCACCCGTTTTCACATATCTGGATACAGTGTCAAGAATATCCCTTTGAAGCTGTGCCAGCTCGTCTATGCTGCCACCTGTCACATTGTACTTGATATCGTTCTTCCTGCCCATTATGCCAAGTCCCGAACACGGAAGGTCTGCTATTACCACATCAGCCTTTCCGACAAGGTTCTCATCAAGTTCTCTCGCATCCCATGCCTCGACAGTGACATTTGTCAGTCCAAGTCTGTCCACGTTCTCCTCTATGAGCTCCGTCTTGTTCTCGGTGAGATCCCTTGAGATCACCCTTCCTGTCTGTCCCGCAAGACTTGCGGCATACATGGTTTTGCCGCCCGGTGCTGCACACACATCCACCACCAGATCTCCATTCTGTATACCTGCTGCCCTTACAGCCAGACACGAACTCTGATCCTGTACAACAAATTCTCCATCCATGAATCCTGGGATCCTTCTGACATAATCATATCCCTTTATAAGAAGTGATGTGTCATTCAGGCTTCCTCGCACTGTCTCTATTCCAGCGGTCTCCAGCTTCCTCTCGACTTCATCAACGCTTATCCTGTCTGTATTCACCCTTATGGATGTCGGACGCATTTCGTAGCTGCTTCCGAGTATCCTGTCCACCGTTTCGCTATCATAGTCCTGCAGCAGTATCTCCACAAGCTCCACAGGAACTGAATATTCAACCGAATAGTATTCCAAAGGTGATGTGTTCTTATCAGGGTATTTTATACCATCCCTGTTTCTTGCGATATTTCTGAGCACTCCGTTGACAAAGCCTCTGAGGCTTCCAAATCCATGATCCACCGCCAGCTTCACCGACAAGTTGCAGGCAGCCGAATCCGGAACAGAGTCCATAAAGAACAGCTCGTAAGTTCCCATCCTGAGGACGCATCTTATGAGCGGCTTGCACTTGTTCACCTTTGTTTTGGAGAACTGGTTTATTATGTAGTCCAGCTTTATCCTCTGCTCTGTGACTCCCTCGACCATTCTCGTGATGTACGCCCTGTCCTGTTTGCTCATGAACTGGTTAGCGCGGAGTGCCGTTCCAAGTGCTATATTTGAAAATGTATGATTTTTCTCTATGTCCAGTAATGTGGTCAGAACCACCTCTCGAGTCTTTGTATCCATTCTACCTCTTGTCCATTCTTCATCAGATATATTTGATCAGATGTGCTCTCCGGCTGTGAGTTTATTGCCCGCAAGGAACGCCGCCGCATCCATAGGCTTCTTGCCCTCAGGCTGCAATCTTGTTATCTGGAGTGCGTCCTGTCCACACGCTATGGCAAATGTCTTCTTGGTCACCATGGTTATCTCACCCGGTGCAATGCCATCCTCACGGCTCACTACCTTTGCCCCATATATCTTGACATTCTTGCCGCCTATCCTTGTGTATGCACAAGGCCATGGCTGAAGGCCTCTCACAAGTCTCTCTATCTTCTCTGCCGGCTCACTGAAATCTATATCTCCCATACCCTTGTTCAACATGGAAGCGTAACAGCTCAGGCTGTCATCCTGAGGTGTCCGGACCGCAGTTCCATTCTCAAGCTTTTCAAGGGTTGACAGTATAAGCTGCGCACCGCTTGCCGCAAGCTTGTCCGTCAATGTCTCTCCAGTGTCATCGTCACCGATAGGCACAATCGAATGTTCTATCATATCTCCGGTATCAAGTCCCTTTGCCATGTACATGGTGGTGACTCCGGTCTCCTTCTCGCCGTCAATGATCGCCCACTCGATAGGCGCCGCACCGCGGTACTTCGGGAGCAGCGATGCATGGATATTGACACATCCGTACTTCGGAATATTGAGTATGCTCTCAGGAAGTATCTGGCCATATGCTGCCACAACTATCACATCAGGTGCATACTCTCTGATGATGTCCACGTTCTCCTGCTCACGGAGTTTCACCGGCTGATATACCGGAATATCATATTCCATTGCCTGTACCTTCACCGGTGTCGGTTGAAGCTTTTTGCTCCTTCCCTTTGCCTTGTCCGGCTGCGTAAAGCATGCCACAACGTCATGTCCCGCTTCCACTATGGATACAAGTGCGTGCACGGCAAAATCAGGGGTTCCCATATATATAACTCTCATCTGCATGTCCTCCTTGTTATAGGTTAAGTATCTCTTAATTCTGCTCTACCTCGTGAAGGCCATCCTCGACAAGATCCTTGTAGAGCTTTCCGTCAAGATGATCAAGCTCGTGGCAGATAGCTCTCGCCAGAAGTCCCTCTCCCTCGACTGTAAACTCCTCCATATTCTCGTCAAATGCCTTGCATATTACATGCATAGGTCTTGTAACTGTTCCAAATTTTCCAGGAAGGCTGAGGCATCCCTCCTCACCTGTCTGCTCTCCGTCTGATTCTGTTATCACAGGATTTATAAGACAGAGTGGATTGTCATCGCCGACATCGATAACAACTATCCTCTTGAGTATTCCAACCTGAGGTGCGGCAAGTCCAACTCCATTTGCCTCATACATGGTATCAAACATGTCATCTATGAGTGTAAGTGTTCTGTCATCCATCTTCTCAACCGGTCTGCACACCTTTCTGAGTATGTCATCTCCGTCATATCTTATATTTCTTATCGCCATGTCCACAAATCTCCTTTTCACTAATACATATTTACCGGATTCAGGTCAAAGAATACGCTCACATCGTTCTCTCCGTTCTCCTTAAGCCATTCCTCGACATAATCCTTGACATCCACCAGCATCCTGTAATCCCGGTGTTTTATATACAACACCCGCCTGTACACATCCTTTATCTTTGATATGGCCGGTTCCGAAGGACCGATCACAGACAGATGTCCTGCATTTATATATTTTCCCCTTATAAGAGAATACATCCTATCCATTATATTGGCAAGCTGTTCTTCGTCCATGCCCGTGCCCATTATGACCATCATATTCCACTCCGGCGGATACCTCATGAGTGATCTGTACGCCTCCTCGATATCGTAGAATGCCCTGTAATCCTGGGACGCTGCCGCAGTTATGGCGTAGTTGTCCGGCTTGTAGGTCTGTATCACAACCTTTCCGGGCACATCACCCCTTCCGGCTCTTCCCGCAGCCTGGGTCAGCAGGTCAAATGTCCTCTCACCGGCTCTGTAGTCTCCGCTGAACAGTGTGAGATCCGCCAGCAGCACACCCACAAGTGTCACTCTGGAAAAGTCATGTCCCTTGACTATCATCTGGGTTCCTATGAGTATGTCCGCATCGCCTCTTCCGAAGCTCTCAAGTATCTGCTCATGAGAATTCTTCTTCGAGGTCGTATCCCTGTCCATCCTTAAGGTCCTGGCCTCCGGGAACAACCTGCGTACCTCCTGCTCAACCTTCTCGGTTCCGACTCCATAGCCTCCTATGAGCTTTGAACCGCACGCCGGACATTTGTCCGGCTCCGGCATTCTGAATCCGCAGTAGTGGCACACAAGCACGCCCTTCTGTGTATTATTTCCAGAGTGCAGTGCCATGGACACGTCACAGTGCGGGCATTTCACTGCCTCTCCGCAGCTCCTGCAGGATACAAAGCTGTTATATCCCCGCTTGTTGATGAACAGCATGATCTGTTCCCGCTTGCTGAGCCTGTCCGCTATATCATTTGCAAGCTCGTCGCTTATTATGGATCTATTGCCCTGGTGGAGTTCATCCCTGAGATCTACTATGCTTGTCTCTGCCATGGCTCTGCCCTCAACACGGCTGTCCATGGTCCACAGCCTGTACTCACCCGCCAGTGCACGCTTGTAGCTCTCCACAGAAGGAGTTGCGGAACCGAGTATGACACTCGCCCCCTCAAGCCTTGCACGTTCTATGGCAGTCTCCCTTGCGTGATATTTTGGCGGGCTGTCACTCTTATAGCTGCTCTCATGCTCCTCATCTATTATTATAAGTCCCAGCTTCTCAAATGGGGTAAACAGCGCAGACCTCGGGCCTATCACCACATCCACATCGCCCTTCCTTGCGCGCTCAAACTGATCATACTTCTCCCCGCTGCTGAGCTTTGAGTTGACCATGGTCACACGGTCACCAAAGTATCTGGAGAAATATGTCAGTGTCTGATACGTGAGTGCTATCTCAGGTATCAGCACGATCGCCTGTCTGCCCGCGCGGACGACTTCACGGATACACCTCACATACACCTCAGTCTTGCCGCTTCCCGTCACGCCATGAAGAAGATATGTCCTGTGTATACCCTGATCTGCATCACTTACGAAATCATCGACTATCCTCTGCTGGTCACTGTTAAGCTCTATATCAGGAGCCTCAAATGCCTGCTGCCTCACCGCGTCAGACACCACATCCCGGTATCTGCTGTCCTCAACGATACGAACGACACCTTCGTCCTCCATGGCCTTAACCGCCTGATGTGACACATTCAAAGTCCCGGTGGCCTCCGTCATTGGGAGCTCATGTCTCACCATAAGCTCGCGGAGGAGCCTGAGCTTTGCCCTGGCATTCTTCTTCATATATCTGTATTCCCATGTGTCCACATCCTCGCATGAAAGGACAACATATCTGACCACCACGGACTTAACCGTTTTTTTCACCGGCATCACCGTCTGGATGGCATTTATCATGGTGGAGCCGTAGTTCTCCTTTATCCACGCCGCAAGGGCAAGGAGCCTTCCCGGAGCTGCCACGCCGTCCTCGCACAGAGAATCTATAGACTTTATCCTGCTCTCATCATATTCCGTGGAATCCGATATCCCTATGACATAGCCTTTTCTCAGATTATTTCCCTTGCCAAATGGAATGTTGACCTGACTTCCTATCTGTATCCTGCCGGCAATATCGTCAGGAATAGCATATTGAAATGTTCTGTCTATCGCCTCATGGGATATATCAATTATCACATCTGCGTACAATCCCCGCATTTTTCTCCTCCAATATCTGCCGTATCATTTCTCTCTCGTCCATTTGTGTCCTGCGTCCCTCTATATCCTGATATGTCTCATGGCCTTTGCCGGCCAGAAGGACTATATCATCCCTGTCCGAAATCTCCAGAGCGTATCTTATAGCATCCAGACGGCTGCATATCTTTACATATTCTCCTCCGCCCTCGAGAACCCCGGTCTCAATATCCGTCATTATCGCCTCCGGGGATTCAAACCTCGGGTTATCACTTGTTATGACCGTCATATCCGCCAGCCTGCCCGACACAAATCCCATGCCTTTTCTGCGCCCGGCTGATCTGTTGCCGCCGCATCCGAACAGACATATAAGCCTCTTCGGCCTGTACTGTCTGAGGGTGGTCAGTACATTTTCCAGGCTCACGGCATTGTGGGCATAATCGATGAATATCCTTGCGCATCCCGGAATCTCCACCGGCTCGAGTCTGCCCCTCACCTTCATATCCGACTGCGAATCCTGCATTACCTCCATCGGTATCCCGATGATCCCGCAAGTGGTTACCGCAGCAAGAGAATTGTACACATTGAACTCTCCCGGTATGCCAACAGTCATGTAAGTGCTCTCCCCGTCCGTTCTCTCACACTCATAGCCTATCCCCATAACTCTATGGAGAATGAGCCTGTGTATTGCTCCCGCCATACACACATTGCCATCCCCGGCTGCAGTGTGATTCCTCACACCATAATATACCACTTCAGCCCCTGCATTCACAGCCTCGGCAGCAATACACCCAGAATACATGTCATCTGCATTTATCACCGCAGTCTTACACTTTGAGAACAGGCTTCTCTTCCATCTCCCATACTCGGCAAATGTGCGGTGTTCATTCCGCCCAATGTGATCCGGAGCAAGATTTGTATATACGCATATATCAAATTCTACCCCTGACACACGGCCGTGCATAAGCCCCTGTGACGATACCTCCATGACGCAGTATTCCGCACCATTTGCCACCATGTCTGCAAGCTTGCGATGGAGATATATCGTTCCCGGAGTGGTGTTCACAGATGGTATCTTCCGGATACAGTCATCGATCTCTATGGTTCCCACAAGACCGGTTCTACGCCCCCATCTGTCCAGCATAGACTTTATCATACATGCGACCGTGGTCTTTCCCTTTGTCCCGGTCACACCTATAACCTTCATACTTCGTGACGGAAAATTCCAAAAATTATTACATATCATTCCTATACCGTGGCGATAGTCATACAGTCTCACGATCAGTACACCATCGGTATCCCCCCAGCGTCCGGCTGACCGCTCCGCAGGTATGCCGATATCATCTGTCATGACTATACACGCTGCGCCCCTTGCCACGGCATCATCTATATAGCGATGTCCATCTGTTCTCGCACCTCTCCGGCACACAAAAAGAGTTCCCTGTGTGACATCTCTGGAATCATCTGCCAGATCCGTAATCTGACAGTCAATGTCCCCTGCCAGGATCTCATAGACCGTGCCTTTTAGAACATCTGACGCCCTCATGATACACCTCCCGTCGACATATTCCTGTTTATTTAGAATATGCCACATCCGGCACAGTTGTGTATCAGAAAAATAGGAGGCTGTGCTAAAAGCTCCAACCTCCATTCTTCTCACTTACCGCTATATATTCCGGTCTGTTAATCCTCGTCTGCTCCGACGATCTTTACCTTTCCATGGTAAACTTCATCTACAGCGATGGATAATGGCTTCTTCTTTGGGTCTGCTGCCACCATAGGCTCCTGACCATCAATGATCTCTCTTGCTCTCTTTGCTGTTGCAAGAACGATTGAATATCTGCTGTTTACTACAGGCTGCTCACCTGGCTCAACCTCTGCATTTACTACTGACATTAAGTCTGTGTATGATGGATGTAACATATTACATTCC
>ERZ779922.1201-NODE-1201-length-18967-cov-4.228691_pt1 | contig 18967 bp, 15 predicted proteins | sample MGYA00511544_ERZ779922 | MGnify/ENA primary metagenome ERZ779922 (study PRJEB29588, sample SAMEA2154516) | human gut metagenome | biome: human gut; feature: human-associated habitat; material: faeces | place: Denmark | collected 2008/2010 ... | reverse complement strand
AATTTACCTGTATGGAAATCTATGTCTCCTACAAAGACTACAACTGGATGATGGAATTTACTGAAAAAATGATCGAAAAGATCTGTCTGGACGTAAACGGTACTACCGAAGTAAAAGTAGGCGACAACATCATCAATTTCAAAGCGCCCTATAAGCGTGTCACTATGCTGGGAGCCATCAAAGAGCACACCGGTTACGATCTGACAGGAATGAATGAAGAGCAGATTCGCGAAGTTTGCAAGAAACTGAACATGGAAATCGATGATACGATGGGTAAAGGTAAACTGATCGATGAGATCTTCGGTGAGTTCTGCGAAGGCACTTATATACAGCCTACATTCATCACGGATTACCCGATCGAGATGTCTCCTCTGACCAAGAAGCATCGTGACAACCCTGAACTGACAGAACGTTTCGAGTTGATGGTAAACGGTAAAGAGTTGTGTAACGCATATTCTGAGTTGAACGATCCGATCGACCAGTTGGAACGTTTCGAAGACCAGATGAAGCTGAGCGAAAAGGGAGATGATGAAGCGATGATCATCGATAAGGACTTCGTCCGTGCATTGGAATATGGTATGCCTCCTACTTCGGGTATGGGTATCGGTATGGACCGTCTGACTATGCTGATGACCGGTCAGTCGACCATTCAGGAAGTATTGTTCTTCCCGCAGATGCGTCCGGAGAAAGTCGTACCGAAAGACAGTGCTTCCAAATTTATGGAACTGGGCATTGCCGAAGAGTGGGTACCTGTCATCCAGAAAGCAGGATACAATCAGGTGGCCGACATGAAAGAGGTTAATCCGCAGAAATTCCACCAGGATATTTGTGGCATCAACAAGAAATACAAATTGGAACTGACCAATCCGTCAGTTAACGATGTAGCCGAGTGGATACAGAAAATTAAATAAATTAAGAATGAAGAATGGCGATGAGGAGCCGGAGCATTTGACCTCCGGCCTTCCCTGCACCATTCTTCATTCTTCATTTTTAATTCTTAATTTATAGAAATGAAATTACCCGGTAAGATAGCGATAATGGGCGGAGGAAGCTGGGCTACAGCCATCGCAAAGATGTGTCTGGCTCAGGAAGAGTCTATCAATTGGTATATGCGGCGCGACGACCGCATCGCCGATTTCAAACGGCTCGGGCATAATCCAGCCTATCTGACAGGCGTAAAGTTCGACATGAAGCGCATTAATTTCAGCTCCAACATCAACGATGTGGTGAAAGAGTCTGATACGCTAATCTTCGTCACCCCTTCTCCATATCTGAAAGCTCACCTGAAAAAGCTGAAAACACGGATCAGAGACAAGTTCATTATTACCGCTATCAAAGGTATTGTCCCCGATGACAATCTGATTGTCTCGGAATACTTTAACAAGGAATATGGCGTTCCTCCCGAAAATATTGCCGTACTGGCCGGTCCATGTCATGCCGAAGAAGTGGCTCTGGAACGTCTCTCTTATCTCACCATCGCTTGTCCGGACAAGGATAAAGCACGCGTTTTTGCCCGCCGACTGGGCAGCAGTTTCATCAAGACTTCTATTAGCGATGACGTGATAGGAATTGAATACAGTTCCGTACTGAAAAATGTATATGCCATAGCAGCAGGCATCTGTAGCGGTTTGAAATATGGAGACAACTTCCAGGCCGTACTGATATCAAACGCTATCCAAGAGATGAATCGCTTCTTAAATACGGTACATCCGATAAACAGAAACGTAGATGAATCTGTTTATCTGGGTGATTTGTTGGTGACCGGCTACTCCAACTTCAGCCGTAACCGTACGTTTGGTACCATGATCGGTAAGGGATACTCTGTAAAAAGTGCCCAAATCGAAATGGAGATGATAGCGGAAGGATATTATGGAACAAAGTGTATTAAGGAAATCAATAAACATCATCACGTAAATATGCCGATACTGGATGCTGTATACAACATCTTATATGAGCGCATATCTCCGATGATTGAAATAAAATTGCTGACTGACTCGTTTAGATAAACAAGAAAGCAGACAAATAACTCTTTAACTCCTAAATAAAGAAAGATATGATTAGTTTGAACATTGAAAAAACTTTTGGATTCATTTCCAAGGAATCGGTTTCTGCCTACGAAGCTCAGGTAAAAGCCGCACAGGAAGCGCTGGAAAACGGCACTGGTAAAGGTAACGACTTTCTGGGGTGGTTGCATCTGCCCTCTTCTATCAGTAAAGAGCACCTGGCCGACCTGAAAGCTACCGCACAAGTATTGAGAGACAATTGTGAGGTAGTGATCGTAGCCGGTATCGGAGGAAGTTACCTGGGTGCCCGTGCGGTGATCGAGGCATTGTCAAACAGCTTCACTTGGTTACAGGAAAAGAAAACAGCACCGGTCATGATTTATGCCGGCCACAATATTGGTGAAGATTATCTGTACGAACTGACTGAGTTTCTGAAAGATAAAAAATTCGGTGTAATCAATATCTCTAAATCCGGTACAACTACAGAGACCGCTCTGGCATTCCGCCTGCTGAAGAAACAGTGTGAAGATCAACGCGGCAAAGAGATGGCAAAGAAAGTAATCGTAGCCGTTACAGATGCCAAGAAAGGTGCGGCACGCGTTACTGCAGATAAAGAAGGATACAAATCTTTCATTATCCCTGACAATGTAGGAGGACGTTTTTCCGTGTTGACTCCGGTAGGTTTATTGCCCATTGCAGTAGCCGGATTCGATATCGAGCAACTGGTAAACGGTGCTGCCGACATGGAGAAAGCTTGTGGAGCCGATGTTCCTTTCGCAGAAAACCCTGCAGCGATTTATGCCGCTACTCGTAACGAGTTATACAAGAACGGCAAGAAGATAGAGATTCTTGTTAATTTCTGCCCGAAGCTTCACTACGTAAGCGAATGGTGGAAACAACTTTATGGAGAATCTGAAGGAAAAGATAATAAAGGTATCTTCCCGGCAGCAGTCGATTTCTCTACAGACCTGCACTCGATGGGTCAGTGGATTCAGGAAGGTGAACGCACAATCTTCGAAACAGTGATCTCTGTAGACAAAGTGAACCATAAGTTAGAAGTACCTTCGGATGAAGCTAACCTGGATGGCTTAAACTTCCTGGCCGGCAAGCGCGTAGACGAAGTAAACAAAATGGCCGAATTGGGAACCCAATTGGCTCACGTAGACGGAGGAGTTCCCAATATGCGTATCGTGATTCCGGAACTGAGCGAATTCAGCATCGGACAATTACTCTATTTCTTCGAAAAAGCTTGCGGTATCAGCGGCTATCTGCTGGGCGTAAATCCGTTCAACCAGCCGGGTGTAGAAGCATACAAAAAGAACATGTTTGCTTTACTGAACAAACCCGGATACGAAGAAGAATCAAAAGCTATTCAGGCAAGACTGTAAGAGCCCAATAAAACAGGTATATAATAGAAAAGAGCGGTACTATCGGAAGTATCGCTCTTTTCTATTATATACCGATCCGTCAGATCAATCGTCTTGTTTATCGGAAGTTTTGATTTCCAATTCATACTTGGCCCCTTCACAATTAACAGGTTTGGAGAAAAGGTAGAATTTAAGTTTCACTCCATCTTCGGTCACTTGCTGCACCTTTGCCCTGATACCTATTTGAGTCTGAGAAACTCCATCCTTAAACCCTAACTTGCCATTATCCTTATCCGTAAACTCTTTATCATCACTGAGCGTCTCTTCCGGCAAATCATTAAAATCAATCTCCACAGCAGTCTCTTTACTACCCGGAGTTTCCTCTTTTACCAGAAACGTATTCAACTCCTCTCCATTGCCGTCCAGTTTCAATGAAATTTCGAGTTCATCATCTACTTTGAGAGGAGGTAAGGCCTCCATTTGCCGGGTATAATCCATCTCTCCGTCATTGACGTACAGTCCCTGCATTTCGATCGTAGGACTTGGAACAGAATCTTTGCAAGCGGTAGTCAGCAAGCATAACGACAGTAAAGGGAAAAATAGTTTTTTCATGCAATCATATCACTTAATAGATTTTGCAAAAATACATATTCTGTTCGATTCACCAAAATAATCGTATCTTTGCACTCCAAATCAATAGGTATATATCATGTTTCAGGAAGCAATTGCGCAATATCTCAAGCAAAATCATTATGAATCTATCCAACTGAAATCCGTGCTTTTCGATATGGACGGCGTACTTTTCGACTCCATGCCTTATCATGCCGAAGCATGGCACAAGACCATGAAGGCCCATGGGCTGAATTTAAGTCGGGAAGAAGCTTACATGCACGAAGGCCGTACGGGGGCCGGAACTATCAACATCGTATGTCAACGTCAATTGGGACGTGACGCCACTCAAGAAGAAATAGAGAGTATTTATCTCGAAAAGAGCATCGAATTCAACAAGCATCCCCAAGCCGAACGCATGCCGGGTGCATGGGAATTACTACAAAAAATCAAAGCGGAAGGTATCATCCCGACCGTGGTTACCGGTTCCGGACAAGCCTCACTGCTGGATAGACTCGAGCATAACTTTCCGGGAATGTTTCGTCAGGAATTGATGGTGACTGCCTTCGATGTCAAATACGGAAAGCCGAATCCGGAACCCTATCTGATGGCATTGGAAAAAGGAGGATTGAAACCTAATGAAGCTATTGTCATCGAAAATGCCCCTTTAGGTGTAGAAGCCGGACATAAAGCCGGAATATTCACCATTGCTGTCAACACCGGACCTCTGAACGGGGAAATACTGCTGAATGCCGGTGCCGATTTATTATTCCCTTCAATGCAAGCCTTATGTGAATCCTGGGAGAAATTAGTCCGGCTCCTACATTAATTGGCCAATAAAACTAAAATGGCTGATAATTGTTTAATTATCAGCCATTTCTTTGTACTCCCGAAGGGAGTAATATTTTTAAAACAAAGCAGAACAGAAACGGACATATTTTGTTGATTTACTGCACATTTACAAAATAATCACTTCTAATCATGTTTGGTTTTGTTGTGCAACATTGCATATATGTTGTGCAAAAGCCTTATATTTGCACAACCAAAAACAATCAAAGAATGGCAACCGTAAAAGCATTTATTAGAACTGGCAAAAAAGATAGAGAAGCTAATATCAGGTTTCGTATTTCAGATGGACGAAATGTCCAACTATACCACAAATCCGAACTCTTAATGCTCCCCTCCTTATGGGATGAAAAGAAAGAGCAATATAAAGCTAAATGCATCGTCAAAACAGAAGAGCGCATACGGTTGAATACAGCCATCTCAGATCGTAAAAAGCTACTTCTTTCTATCTACAATGAAACCCCAGGCATAACGAGCGAGAAGCTGGAACAACTTGCAGATGAACATCTACATCCCGAGAAGTACCATAAAAGCAGCAATAACTTTTTCGATCTAATGGAAAGCTATCTGCAAAAGAAGAAGTTGTCAGAAGCTAGAGAAAGAAACTTTCAGGTACTCTTACGATCATTGAAGCGATATGAACTATTCATTTCAGCTTACCATAAAAAAGATTTTAAACTAGACATTAATAAGATAGACACCGATACAATTGAAGATATAGAAAGCTTTCTCCGTAATGAACACACACTTTATAATGAATATCCTGAGATTTACGAAAAAATCCCAGCAGTAATCGGTACGATACGCAAAATACCAAAGCCTCAGCCCAGAGGCAATAATACTATATGCGCACTCTTCAGCAAATTTAGAGCCTTCTATAATTGGTGCAACAAACAAGGAGTAACCAACAATCGCCCTTTTGAAAAATACAGTGGCAATACAACAGAGAAGTACGGAACCCCTTTCTACCTAACATTGGATGAACGTAATATCATAGCGGACTTTGATCTCTCAGCACGACCACAATTAGCAATACAAAGAGATATTTTCATCTTTCAGTGTTTAATCGGATGCCGCGTTTCTGATTTACTAAAAATGACCCAGGGCAACATCATTAATGAAGCAGTAGAATATATACCACATAAAACCAAAGATGAACGCCCTGCGGTTGTCCGTGTGCCTCTTAATGGACGCGCAAAAGAATTAATAGAAAAATATAAGGGCGCTGATACAAAAAAGCGTTTATTCCCATTCATTAGTGCTCAAAGATACAATGACGACATAAAAGACATACTTCGGTTATGTGGAATAGATAGATATGTAACCATACTTAATCCCACTACAGGAAAAGAAGAAAAACGACCAATTTATGAAGTGGCTTCTTCACATATGGCCCGTAGAACCTTTATTGGCAATCTTTATAAGAAAGTGAAAGACCCCAATTTAGTTGGTTCATTGTCGGGACATGCAGAAGGCAGCAGGGCATTTGCTAGGTACAGAGAAATAGACGACGATATTAAGAAAGAACTTGTTTATATGATTGAATAGCAGGCAATTATAATAGTATATTGTACAACCTAAAAAGTTCCCAAAGATAAAGGCGACTTATTCAGTCGCCTTTATTTCTCCATTCTGTAGCTTTTCCACAAAAACTAAAAGATCTTCCTTATGTGTTTCAGCAAATGGAACAGAATTCTTTATGAGATGAAGTATACTAGGGATGTACTGACTCAAAGTAATTCTTTTCTGCCCATATGTTAATTCATTACCTATGCTATTTTTATACTCTTCCACCCAAGCGTATATTTTATTTTCAATATCTTCATCTTGCCTACCGTTACAAAATTCTTGACAACATTCTAAAAGAGTTCTTTTCTTTATTTTCATTTTATTTTTTTATAAAGGTGCGGTTTATTCAATAAAACATAACTGAAACACTTGTTAACAAACACTAAGTTCCAAATGTTACACTCAATACTAATTATTTATACTAAAACTTATATCCTAAGCTAATAGAAAAGTTTAGATTCTTAGGATTACCAAGTTTCTGAACATCCACAAGACCAAATTGTCCTTCAAGACCAGCTATGATCTGTCCAAATTCTGCGGCAACACCTAAACCAAGACCAGCATCGAAACGCTTCAAGTTCAAACCGTTATCACCAAATGTTTTCACACTCATTTCTGCACCTGAGTCCAACTCAACCGTAGATTTTCCACCAACACCACAAGCCAAATATGGTCCAGCACTTATTACAATATTAGTATTATTAGCCACATTAAAACGAGCGGCAGCCATAATAGGTAACTCCAAATACATGGCATTCACTGTTTCAGCATCCAGCTTGGCGCCTTTGGTAGAGAACATCAAAGAAGGTTGCAAGGACCAAGTATCATTAAAACCATACTCAAACCCACCACCAATCTTAAAACCAACTTTTGCATTCATATCTGCATCACCGGTATAATTGCTAATATTCATACCTGCCTTGATATTCCAACTGTTGATCTGTGAGAAACCAGTTACTGAAATAAAAATGAATAGAAGAAACAAAATACTTTTTCTCATAATTAAATGTTTTAAGTTATTTAATCTTTTATTTAACGGCGCAAATATATAATTCAAATTTGAATCAACCAACTTTTCATTTAATAATCATTGTAAGAAGAAATCAACTACTCAATAAAAAACTGCAAATGAAAAGAAAATATCATTTACCACTCCCACAAATTACAACTCACCCCAACTCCAACATAAGGACTTACCTTATTCCCGGAAAAACCGTATCCGGCCTGCACACCCAGCCCAAACCGCTTCCGCTTTACCCGTTCTCCGACAAACACAGTCCTCGTTTTACTGTACACCTCGATACTATCCAGCTTGGCCCGATAGCCTGACACATAAGCCGTATAAAGGCTGTCTTTGTAGATTTTCTGCGTAATAGGCAAATACACCGTGTCCCGAACCGTATCGCCCGGTACAGGGACGGGAACAACGAACGGGAACGAATCTACAACGCTTTCATAAACCGGAACGGGAACTGTATCCCAGACCGTATCAATACGATTTGCAATGATCGTGTCTCTGACCACTTCACCCGATACGTGTTCCCTTGCCGGACGGAACACGATAAACAGGATAAGAACAACTATGATAATGTAAGGCAAATATTTCATGGCCGTATGATTACAGGTTTCATAAAATTAGAGAACTCCTTCCGTACATCGAAACATGGACAAGCCTTGATATATTCAAACGGTTCTACCTCCCCATTATCATTTAAGTCAGGTGATGTATCCCGGTGTCCAAGCACCTCGATAATAGGGTAGTCTTTACAGAGCTCCTCTACCAAATTGCGCAAAGCTATCCGTTGCGCTTCCGTCCGGGTATCAGCAGCTTTCCCATTGACATCCAGGCCGCCAATATAGCAGATACCGATCGAATGTTTGTTATATGACTGCTTACTAAACCCTTTCGTATTGCAATGCGCCCCGTCCACAGACAAGGGCCTGCCGTTCTCTACAGTCCCATCAAGGTCTATTACAAAATTGTATCCGATCTGATTAAAACCTCTCTGTTTGTGCATCCGGTCAATATCTTTTGCACGCAGATCCTGTCCGGCACGTGTGGCCGAACAGTGAATAATGATTGAATCAATTGTTTTCATATTCTTTATTTTTTATTAGTTTATAAAACTTTTCAAGAGTTAAGTTGTTAAGGAGATAAAACATAACATAAATCAATAACTTTGTTGCCTTAATAGCCGTTTGTAACGCTTTTGCCTGTGAAGGCAGAAGCGTTATTTCTTGTTTGCGCACCTTTAAATACAAATTCATTACACAAGCTCAATAATTATCCTTATTTACTCCCTCCATGAAAATATCTCCATGATAGAAAATATTATTACCCCACAGGTTTATAAGCATTTTTAATAGATAAACAATGAACTTTTATAGGAATAAATATGTTATATAACATGCTTAAACTTTAAAAACACGGTTATGCGGTCTGTGAAGATAGCACGCCGTATCTTATTGTATGCAGGTAAAAACCATATCTTTCAAAATAACAAATACATTTAAAGTTAATGCTATGCGCATCCATTATCAATAAGTCAAAAACCGACTCAATTAAAAAGCAATCCAATAATACAACTCCTGCTTTTTTCTTCATCGCTAATGTATTATCAGCCATTCCGTAATAATAGCCACCGAATGTTGCAACAGTGTCTCAAGAGATGATATTTATCCAGAATTGGTCAAAACATTCTAAAACAACCTCGCTAAACAATGAATTACTTTAACTATCAGAACATTACTTGTTCCAAGCATTGTAACCACATCGCTATGATTCAATTCTTGGAGTATAAAATATTTCATATCTTATTATTTTAACACATTTATTAACCATTAGAAAGTGTTTATAATTTACTTTTGCAAAATAATAATTCATTTTAGTAAAAGTTCTGTCTGTGAAGATATCACTTTGCTTGTTTTGTTTGTGTAATTCCCCGTCGTTAAGCGTAGCGACGGGAAGTTTAACCTAAACTACTCCTTCTTTCCCGAAACATTATCGAACCCTTTCAGCTTGTTTATGATCGCTTTAGGGAAGAAGCCCGGGCAAATCTCTTCTACGTTCTCAATAATACTTAAGGCCTCACGTACCATTAATGCCGTACAAGCGAAATACCGGAACCAGACAAAACTATCGACTACCTGACCGGCGATCGAGAAATTACCCATCACATGCGACAGGACTAATACACAACTGTAAATGATAAGCTTACGCCCGATCATACCATAAGCTTTACTACTGATGTCTTTGGATAGCCAGTGCTTGACAAAGCCGAGCACCGTATCAACACATACAAGGACAATCAACCATTTGACAAACTCCCAGTCACCAAAAACATAGCGCTCAAAGAGTTCCAGCAAAGGAGAAAGAGGCAAGGCAATCAAGGCAATCATCTTCAAATTTTTCATATTCTTGGATATATAAACTTTAATCGTATATTTGTCATGGTAATACTAAAATAGCATTGTGTGCGGCTAATCTCACCTATGTACCCCATTTATGCCGCACTTTTCCGCCCCATCTGTGAAGACAGGGCGGATTCTTGTTACTTGGATTTGGATGCCGGTTTGGGCTCTAAAGTGGCTTTTACCTCTCTGGTGATCTGATCGAATACTTCAAAGTGCGCTGCAACATTCTCCGACTCCGGAAGGGACATTTGTTTACTGCCTGATTCCAACAGCAAATACCCGATATACCGCCCGGAGGTTACGGGCTGCTTGCCTGTAGGGGTGTCAATATCTTCCGTGACCGTTTTAATGATTTCACAATGAAGGCGGCTGAGATTATCGTTATTGACACTGTAGTTTACATTGTACTGATAATCTCCTGAAACGGCTTTATCGTTTACTTGAACTGTTCTTGATTCTTCTTGAAACATAATTTATTGATTTTGAGAGTTAATAATTACTTTGTCTAATTCATTATAAATAGCGGTTTTCACCACTGCGAGTATCGGAGCCGGATCAACGTAATTTCGAATGATATTTGCACCTTGTTCGTCAACTTCAACCTCACCCTCTTTGTATATCCGTTGGGCAAACTCCAATTCACCCAAATCGGGTGTATTACAGTAAATAGCGTTTCCTACTGTTTTAGCCACGTCGAACTCTTCAACTTCTCCGTCAATAGCTGTTTTTACTTTAATTCTTCTAAAATTGATTTTCATATTTTATTTATTTTGAATTTATCATTGTAATCTGCGCTGACAATGCCGTTTACCAAACGTTGCGCCCTACAACAAACACACGGAATGGACAATCACGGGGACCCTTGTTTGCGTCAAGCATTAAAACCTCAAAATAAGAGTTGTTTTGCGTCTCTACCTGACCGAATACCCAACCATAACCACCCAATCCCTGTACTAAGACAGCGTACTGCGGATGACGTAAGTTGTGGTATATCCTGTATTTTCCAGTAGCTATTTTCTGTGCACTGGTTAAGGTGCACCCGTTGCCCCATTCATTAGTGACTGTACCCGCTTGATATACATATCCGGTACACAGCATTCCGGGAGCGTTCCACTTTTCACCGCCCCTTTGGGCGAAAATATGGCTTCCATACGATTCTATCGAATTTGCAGTGCCTGCGTTAGCCAAACATCTTAGAGCAAAACCGGAACTTCCGTATGATTCAATACTTAGACCACTGTAATTGTCGTTTCGTATGGACATCAATGCTGTGCGTGAAGTTGTAGGACTGTCCCCTTCTTCGTTAATACGAAGGAATTTATTACCGGACATGTTTAACAGGATCTTAGCCTGCGAATTGCTTGCCGAAACAAGAGAGCCTCCCGATATATTCCAGGCACCGATCTTTGCACCATCAGTTACCGTAAGGTTTCCGGTTGTGATCCTCTGTGCTGAAAATGCCTGTGCCACCACTTCCGCAGCTTCAATCACATTGGCAGATAGTTTGCCATTTGCGTTGATGGCGGCTGTCTGTTGACCTGTGTTATTTTGGAATAGCAGGTTATCGGCTTTCAGAATGATTTTTCGGGACGTGATGTTGATTCCGGTTTCGACTAAGCCGTTTTGGGTGGCGGTGACACGACCGTCTGCGGCTTCGGCTTTGTTATTGGCTGTGCCTGCTAAGGAATTGGCGGAATTTGCCGTTTGTTCTACTACGCTTAATTTTGCGTGGTCTGAACTTAGAGTTAACTCAGCCGCACTTAATCGCCTACCTTGATCGTCCACTTTGTTTGCAGTTAAAGCTATGCTTTCCTGCGTCTGCTTTATTTCGGTATAGTATCCGTATGTGCGGACGGGTTCAGTTCCATCGGTGCGAACGGGGAACGATGTATTATACGAACCGTGATAATCGGTTTGATAAACGTTGATTACGTTTGGGTCAATAGTATCATCTACTGTTACGTCATACATAGAACCGCCCCTAATACCCATTCTACACGTAGACGTTTCAATTATTTGTCCCAAATCAACAACTATCTTTGCACCCGCAGAAATCCATGCTTTAGTATAGTCAAAGATATTGGTTACTACTGGCAACGAACCCCAACCCGAACCGGACATCTCAAACGTTAAGTTCATAGAAAAACCGCCATCGTGTGTACCGTATGAAGGTTTTCCGTATCCCGCATTAAGAGGCCTACTTATTTCAACCCTTGTTTTGTGGTAAACCGGAATACTTATAACCAACGGGAAAAACTTATTATTGTCCCATCCTCTTAAATCTATTCGCTTTGATATATGCCTATTGGTGGTACTATTAATAACACTAATATCACCAACAACAGACGTGATACTTTTTTCGGTCTGTTCGATGCGTGAAGCAAGTCCGGTAACACGTCCATCAACGGTATTTATCTTTTCAACGGTGGATGTTATCTTACCTTCGACTACACTAATTTGACTATTGGTATATTCAGCACCTTTATAAACTGCATCCTGAAAATTGGGACTCCATGCGGTTGCAATTTCACCCGCTTCTACTTTAAAGTCTTTTACCCATATATAAGCCCAATCAATTCTTTCTATATCAACAAAATTATATACATCCTTTTGTTCCTCTGTATTTTTCGTTACGTTAAATGTATGCTTGAAATAACTCCATTGGTTATCTGCTGTTGATTTAACAATTACGTTTTCAGAATCACACACATCAATAGTAAAACCAACTGGGGTATTTTGACTACCTTTAATCCATCCGGAAACGGTATACTTACCGGGGATAGGCGGGATAATATTAGGTATCCGCATAGCTCCTCCATTGCCTTGTGAACCAACCAAATAGAAGCCATGCAGAGACATTTGCCTTTCAATAGTAGGAGATGGATATAAAGTATTAAGCGTTGAACTTGTGTAACTATACAAATTGTTAGCACCTATACCCAAATTTTCTACCTTGGTTTTAACGGATAGCTCGATTTTTCCCGGTATAGCCGCTAACTCGGTAGCAATATTATTAAACTCCTGTTCAATGCTCTTTCCATTTCTCAGAATGAAAATCCCTTTCAGGAAACAGTTCATCGCATACAGGCCGTATCCGGAGGGTTGGAAGTCAGCCGGAAAGTCTGTATCCGTCATGCCATCGAGACAACCGAGTATAACCTTTGATTTGCCGGCCAAAGACATGGAGTTTACCCCGTCCAGTACAGAAATACGCGGCTTGCCATCTTCCGAAGCGGTGAGATACAAAATACCCTGTCTGTTCGGATTCGTGAGGTTACCCATCTGAACCAGATCATCACCAACGGCAGGAACTGTACCATTGGGAAATACGGATTTAAGTATAAGAATCGAATCATCATTAACCGAGGCAACCGGAACCCAGTAGTATTTAACGTGTCCGGATGTGTAGACCTGACAACGTACCAAGTCATCAGTGACAAACATCATGTCGCCCTCTATACCTAAAACATAGTAAGCCGGATCGCCGGACGTTTCCGAAACGGACTTAACACGCCCGTTGGCGGATGAAATCACCAGACCGCCGTTAACCGCACGAACTTTCGAAATGATAAGTTCAAAAATGGTCATGGCCTTACGGACTACGGCATTATCTATTTCAAGGTTCCAATCTCCATTGATAGCCTTGTATAGCTTCATCCCTTCACCCATCAGTCCGGGGATGAATCTTTCTGAACTGATATAGTCCTTGACTATGGTTTGAAACAGGGTTGCGACGTGCTCAACATTCAGATCGTATGTTTTTGCAAGTGCCTGAACGAGTAAATTTAAAGTATGCGTGTCACCTTTAGCCCAAATATCCGCGCCTGTTGAAATATTCCCTTCCGAATGGAGTGTGCCAACATTGGCCGAACCGGTTACTTCCAATGTAGCGGCTTTAACTTTCATCCGGGCAACTAAAGATTGCAATTCCGTGTCGCCACTTTCGTTGATAAATGTAAGCCCATCACCAACAAACAGCCCTTTCAGGAAAGTGATAGGCTCTCTAGCTATATCCGCTTTTACCTTGCTTAAATAAAGATCATCTATCTTCTTCAAAGCCTCTTTAATCGCTGCATCAATCTCCTTTAAAGTGCGCTTTGAAGAAAGCGTATTATCATCGGTAAACTCTGTGGCTGTATCCGATTCGGCAATGATACGCGAACGGATCTCTAACAGTGTCCGGAGCGAAGACAGTACATTGCTATCGGTAAACGACTTTGTATCGGTAGCCTTTACAATGTCAATTGAAGCACCTCCACCGCCTCCGCCGTTAACAGTAACGCCACCAGTCGTCCGGGTGATAACAGCCCCGGCCGGATAGTTCTTTGACCGGGGCTTTGCGGGTATGGATGTAGTTTTAATATCTACCATTTTCAATCATCTTACAATTAAACTGATTCATCGCGAAGTCAATTGTACCGCCCGTGATCGTAAACCGTTTGTTCGGCTGGAACTTATCGGTTATAGTTGTGATAGGCGTAATTGCTTCGTCATCTATTAATACCTGCGTAAGCTTTGTTTTAGTATACCCGTATTGATTAATGATGCGACGGATTAAATGCTCTTCCGGCCGGACTAACTTCTGTTCTATACAGGAATAGAGGTTATCGGTTAGGTAATTATCGCCCAGCATGACTTTCGAATAGCACGCCCCATCATTGTTGTAACTGGATATTTTAAACTCAATTTCGTCCAATTCGTTAATGTAGTCTTCGTTAACGACATTTTCATAATAACGGTCTGTATTGTCGGTAGTCTTTTCGGCCTCGGTGCTCTTTCCATATTTAAAGGAAAAGTCTTTTAACAAGAATCCATTTATAAAAATAGCATTATGTATTTTAGATGCGTAAAGAGTAAATTCAAGCTCGCCATATAATAGGGTATCAATAGGGATTATTACGCCTGAAACACCTTTATATGGCATATATATTGTTTTTTGGTTCTCAATGGATACATAATCTAATCGGGCTTTGTTATTCTCTTCGGAGGCGGGAAGTCTAAAAAAATAATTGGGATTTGCAGACCATGCGAATGGGGCCAATCCGTTAGTACTGCCATAATATTTATTACCGATCCGTAATTGGCAAGCAGCCAACGGCATGTACGTGCCCCGGCTATTGTCCCAAGGAATCAAATCCATATCCGCTATCGTCTTATAACTTCCAGATACAGCAAAGGCCCCTGATTCGTACACTGAGGACGCACCTTTAAAATCCATTATCTTTGTTAAGAGTTCCAGCCCGCCTATCATTGATAAGTCACCGACAGCACCCAAACACCTGGCTTGTATAACATTTGTAAACGAATAGTCTGAAATATCCGGCTTACCGTCCACTATTTTATAATTGCAGTACCTTTCCTGTATTCCTCCTATAAGTTTATGCGCATCATAAGCACGTAACTCTAAATCGTCATTGGTGATAACCGTATCGTCATCATACAGATACATGTTCCAGTTTTTCGGATAAAGAAACTGACGGTAACATTTTCTATCTTTATTCGTATTTAAACGTGACGAAAGAACTTTTGCATCTTCGTAACTCTCTTCCGGAAGTAAATTCCCAACCGGATAGTTACTGTCTTTTACTGTTACTTTATTATAACCGCCCAAAATATCGAGCGTATGATTATCGCCGCTAAAGCCAACTTTTTGGACGTTGATAGTAAATCCTCTCACGGTTGCATATGCGGAAAAGTCCAACGCATACTTATAGTAATCGCCTGCATGATCCACATCTACGAAGTAAAGATCACCCCTCCAATCCACACAAGTCCAATTGAGGAATTTGCATATCTCTTCAAGCACCTCTTTTAGTTTCATTGGCTTGTCATCTTCATCAAAGAAATTCTGTTCACTTATCATCATGTCCTTCAGAACATTTGTCCAAGCCGTATAATTCGATTTATCCTTTGCGTAAACATGTGGAATATATACGTTTGAATAACAGCCTCGAGATTCAGAGACACAACGGGTTAATAATTCCCATAAAGTTACAAACCCTCTTTCTGTCCCGTTTTTGGGTTTATAATCGATATACTCCAAAGCGGACATGGCGCTGACGCATTCAAGTTCCAATTCGAATATAGTACTGCTATAATCTTGTGTGTACAACTCCGGCTTGATAAAGCCACACCACGTTACCACGCCATCACGCTTAAATGTTACACGGTATTGCTGATAAGCTGTGGAAAACAAACTTTGCAAATAATCCGAACCTACTATCCGGATATTGGCCGTACTGAACCTGGACGGGACGTATAAGAAATCATCATCATCGATATCTACAGTAAATGGATTTCCAGCCCCCACTAATTCAGTAGGAGCCCCCACATACCCTTCTTTCTCTATTTCTATAATGCAAGATTTATTCCGGAGACTTGCAAAAGGAATCGTATAAATCAATCCGTAGCTCATAATGGTTTCTTTCCTTGTTTTTTTAATGTGTTATTTATGGAGAGCAGAATATCCGGTCCGAGCACCTTGGCTTTCCCAAATTCTATTTGGACCCTATTTGAACTCCCCAAATTACCAGAGTTGATAGCATCAAACAAATTAGATTGCTGGGTCATATTCAAAATCATTTCCCCTTTATTCAGACGCGCCAATCCTTTATCTCCAAAAGATGTGCCCCCTAAATAGATCCCCCCTGAATTAAATCCGGGAGCGCTAATTCTCGCTGCTTCTATCATAGCCATCATTGTCGCTATTTGTCCCGCCGCCAGAGCCGCCCCGACAAAAGGTATTCCCGCATAAGCCGCTGTACTCTTCGATGCCATTTCTGTAACAGCCGCCGCACTTTTCTTCTGACTATTTTCTAATTCCATTTTTGTCGCTACCTCATCTGCGGCTATTTTAACAACTGTTCCTGCAACCGTTCCTGCTGTACTTTTCTCAAGTCCTTGCTGTGCCTCCTTGGCGCCAGCCAACTTTTTAGCCAAAACTGATATATTCTCAATAGTACGAACTATAGACGTAAAAGAATCAATCGTATTTATCATTGCATTCCAAATGGCCATGATTTTCTCCCATCCCGTTGCATCTACATCATTCATCACATCACGAAGGCTCGTAAAGGCCGATACGACACGATCGGAGCTTGTAGCGATATCCTTGATCCCTGAGTAAAGCGATTCATCCAGCTCCTTAGTGAATTTTTTCACGTCTTCTTTTACTTTAGCTAATTTCAAAGCCTCCTCCAAAGTAGGGACATTGGCTATCGCATTTGACAGTTCATCCGAAAGTTCCTTACCTACTTTCTTTGCCTGTTCCTGTAATTCTTTTGCGTATTCCTTTGCTTTATCAAGATTCTCAGAGGCAACATCCACTTTTGATTTTTTATAATCAAAAGTGGTATCGCGTGATTTCATCTTCACGGATGGGATATGTGATATCGCCTGATCCAGCATGTCCTTGATAAAAGCATCAGCCCTCTCACCGATTCCTTTAATGCTTGCGGCAGACTTAGCGGCCTCAACCGATAGCCCCGCAAGATTTTCATTGAAAGCCTTTTGAGAGATAAGTCCTTTTGAAAGCAAGGTTTTATTTTCTTTAACCTTATCATTGTACTCCTTCTGCACCTTCTCCATCTCTGCGGCCGCCTCATCATATAAAGGATGATCAATAACATCCTGAAGCATTTTGAGATATTTGCTATTAAGTATCTCTTTGTCACCTGACGCTTTGGCCTCTATCAACATCTTCCTCCCGAGTTCATCGACAGCTTTATAATATTCCGACTCCGACATCTTCTCGACTTCCCGGCGGACATCCAATTCCCTTAAGGATTTAGCGTATTTCTCTTCGGCCTTTTGAAGTTCCGTCTTTTTAGAATCAGGTTCAGGAGGTGTAGAATCAGCCACAGAATTAGCAATCTCCTTGCCTAATCGACCTTTAGCGTCTTTTAGTATCTTGGCGTGTTCGATAAATGCATTCAAGTCATCTTTAAGCCCGTTTTCCCAGCCTAAAGCATCTTGGGTATGCACATCGTATTTCTTTTTAAATCTTTCCTCTTTTACTAAATCCCCGCGAGCCATCGCCCAGTCCGGAGCCATACTTCGTATCGTTTTACCATTATATGATTTACCACCAATCTTTCCTAATTCATTTTCGCTATCAGCCACCTCTTTAGCAGCCAGTTCGGCTCTTGCTGCACTTTCTAATAATGATATACGCTTTTCAATAACTTTGTTAACATCTTGATTAACACTCAATTCAGTCCCTAAAATCCCATTTATCTGGGCTAAAATTCTTTTCTTATCTGATAATGTGACATTAGTCTTATTGTATTCCTCTTGCAGAGCGCGAATCTTGATTATTTCAGGAGTTTTTGAGGGAACATCATTCATTCGTTTCTGATATTCATCGAATAACCCTTTTATACGCTTTGACTCCCGATAGGCATTATACAATTTAGCGACTACAGCCCCAATGACCGTCAATATAGCCGTAGGAGCCATGGATATCAGGGTTGCCCCAATCGACATGGCGGCCTTAGAGAACGCCATTTTAATGGAGGCAGAAGTTCTCTGTGCTTTCCACGCTATTTCATTGAATTTTTGGCCGGCATCTTTAGCCGCCCGGCGTGCAGCGGATTTAGCAGCCAACTCAGCCCGGGATATCGACAGAAGTATTTTATTCACCAACCGGCTTGTTACCATAACCATGATGGCGGCAACCGTATAGGTAATTACCGATCTTATATTGTCAGCCGCCACCTTTACCGCGTTCGTTAGCCAATCGATCAAGGCTTTATATTTGCTCTGTACTTCCGTTCCATTCACGAATTCAGTGAATGCATTCTTAAGCCGGTTCACGGAAGTTTCCAAATTATCCGTATCTACGTTGGGAATCATCTTGTCAAGAGCCTCAGCAAACTTAGGAAGAACATCTTTACTCATTAATTTGCCCTGCTTTAACAACTTGTCAAGCCCCCCTACCGATACCCCTGCGGCTTTTGCCATGGCTTGCAGAGCGATAGGTAGGCGCTCTCCCATTTGTAAACGAAGCTCCTCTGAACTAACCTTTCCCTTGGACATCATTTGAGATAATGCCAGAAAGACACCGTTGCTATCTTCCGCACTCATCCCAAATGCGGTTACTGCACGGGACACAGACTCAAATATTTTCCGCTGATCCATCATAGACATGCCCGATATGGA
>ERZ779922.1196-NODE-1196-length-19014-cov-4.230867_pt1 | contig 19014 bp, 12 predicted proteins | sample MGYA00511544_ERZ779922 | MGnify/ENA primary metagenome ERZ779922 (study PRJEB29588, sample SAMEA2154516) | human gut metagenome | biome: human gut; feature: human-associated habitat; material: faeces | place: Denmark | collected 2008/2010 ... | reverse complement strand
CCGCAACCGATCAAGGTCGCCAGCATCGTGAAAATCAGCAGAATACCTTTTCTCATTGTGTTTTGGTTTTTATAAATCATTATTGGTTCCTGTTATGGAATCGTGTTATCAATATTGTCTTACGTCACTTCGGCGGGCTCAGTGACCGATTGTTCCGCGGTCTGAACGGTCCTGTCGGTTCAACAAGCTCTCGACCGAACGGTACACTTCGACAAGCTCAGTGACCTTTCGCGGTCATATTCCACCACCAAATATCAAAGCCAAACCTATAAACACGACAAAAGTGTGGAGCAATCCGTCAATCTGAGCTGGGGTTCCGGAATAACCTTGAGCAAATCGACAACTCCACACTCGTATCCAGAAGCGCGGAGAACCCGCGCGACCATACGATACAAGCATGAAAGCCGCTCTTTTCCTTGCTCATTGAAATTTTCCGGATTTCAGCCCAAGGACAAAAGCTTTTCACTTTCATCTGATATGTGCGCCACATCGCTGTGACGCGCCAAATTTACGAATAAACTCAAACTATCCCAAAACATATTCATGGAAATCCGGTGGAAAAGCCAGAAGATTACCGAATATTCTCAAAAAAGTGTCAGAAAAAACATCCATCAGATGCCGTATCAAATGCAACAACAGAATAATATTCAGTCCATTATATTCATCACCACGGTCAGAATCTGTTTCATTCCACACAGCGGACAATAAGACACGTCGCCGGCCGCCAAGTTCCGCCTTAAAATAAGATATAAAGCGGCGCGAAAATTTCCATAAATCACGGATTATCACTATCTTCGGAAAAACAAGGAACGATTATGGACGTCGTTCTTTTATGCAGGGTATCAACCGCCGGCCAGGACTATTCCAGGCAGGTGGACGAGCTGACAGATTTCTGCTCACGGATGGGGTGGAACGTCAGAAGAATATTCACAGCCAAGGTCTCGGGAGCGAAGAAAATCGAGGAAAGAAGCGAGCTCACAGAGATGCTTGACTACATCCGCGAGAACAGGATCGACAAGGTCTGCGTGCTGGAGATAAGCAGGCTCGGCAGGAACACGCTCGAGGCGCTGAAAGTGATCCAACTCCTGAACGACAACGGCGTCTGCCTGTTCATCAAGAACTACAACCTGGAGACGCTCGGCGCCGACGGGAAAGTCAACCCGATAGCGGGCATGATCTGCACCATACTTCTGGAGGTGGCGCAGATGGAACGCCTGACAATCATAGAGCGGATGGCGTCGGGCCGTGACAGGTACATCGCCAAGTGCAGGGCCGAGGGGATAAAGATGGGGCGGCCTGAGACCTACAGAAAAAGCGACGAGCAAATGAAGATCCAGTACACAAAAGAGCTGGGCCTGCTGAAAAAAGGGATATCTCTTCGGAACATCAGCGCGATAACGGGCACATCGGTCGGGACGATAAGGAAACTGTACAAATACCTATAATATTTTCAGGATATTATGAAAGGAAAGCAAAAGAACACGTCGGACATCGATTTCGGGCGCGACAATGTGACGGTCTATCTCACCGACGCAGAGTACGAGAGAATAGAAGCCATCGGCAGGGGCGGATTCAACGACGGCAGGGCGGTCAAAGGGATGCTCAGGACGTTCGCTGCCATCAGGCTCTACGGGTTGGCGGCAGGGACCACAGGCTATGTCCCGATACACAGCGACATATTCAAGAAGCTCGCCGGCGCCAGGAACTACGCCAGATACCGGGACGCGCTGAAAGCCGGCGGCTGCATTGACTATAAAGACGCCGTCATCGAAAAATATGAGGAAAAGATACAACGCGGTGCAGAGACCGTGACGCTGAACAGGATCAAGACCGAGATGCCGATGCGGTACCGTACCGGAATGATTCTCGGCAAAGACCTGTTTCCGTCAGGCAAGACATATCCGGTCATCTTAGAGTTCGGCAAAGATAACATCGACGCGCTCAAATCGCAGATTGAGCATATTAGGAAACACTACGGCGGAAAGACACAGACAAGCAAGCGCGAATCTATAATGGCTGTGTCCTGTGACGAACTTGTGACGGTGTCCAAAATAAAGGAGCTTGTCAAAGACATTCATAGCGGCAAGATAAAGAACGCGAGAATAATAACGCGGCATATCAAAGACATCAAGGGAAGCGGATCAAGGGAAGAAAAAGACTCCAAAGGAATAGAAGAACTAATAATAAGGTTATTAGATAATATTAGGGAAGAGAAAGAGGATAAGAATGAGAATAGTGAACATATAGGAGTAAGCGAACTATCCGAATTATTTGGTATCAAGCGTATTACGCAGAATATTTCAGCGCGTCAAAAATTAGGGTATTACGCCGGCCTCAAATACGGGATCGAAGCCCTTGACGACTGATTAACAATGTCCGACCTCCAGCACCTCGCAAGTGTCAACACGGTCCCGGCTTTCAAGGATGACGGCAAGCTGTATTCACGTCTCGCGAACCTCAGGAAGCCGGTCAGAAAGCACATCACCTACGGGGGACACAGGATAGTCGAGGCCTCGGACATCCATTGCGCGCACTTCACGATGCTGCCGGTGATATTCAAAAGAAACGGCGTTGACATCCCTGAGCAGGAACTTCTGCGGTTCATAGACCTGACGCAGAAGAAAGACCTGTACGCCGAGATAGCCCAATGCGCCGACGGATTCGGCTGGGATACTCGACCTACTACAACGCCGACCTGAACATAAAGAAGTTCGGGAAGTCCCTGGAAGACAGGATTGGGATCGGGACATTGTACATTAGAGACCTCAGCGTCGATATGTTCAACAACTACATCCTGTACAGGAAGGACACGCTCGGGAACACAAGCAACGAGGGGATCAACAAGGCCCTGGTCCCGCTGTACAAGGCCGTCAAATACGCCGCCGACAACGGCCTGATGGAAAAGGGGCTGGCCACGTCGATCTCAACGAACTACATAGAGAAAAAGACGCGGTCCTACAGCGGCGAGACCGAAGAGGAGAAGGTGCGCTACCTGACGGACACCCAGTTCCGCGACCTGCTCGATGTCTATGACAGGACAAGGAACGAGGCGACAAGAAAGATAATGGACATGTTCCTGTTCTCGTACTACGTATGCGGTCTGAGATATTCAGACCTGCTGACGCTGGAATGGCGGCACATAGACTTCGGGAACAGGACACTTACCAAGAACGTCTATAAGACAAAGCGCTCGATATCCCTGCCGCTCGTGGACAAGGCCGTCGAGATCCTGCTCAGGTGGCGGAAGACCGGCGGCAACAGCCGTTTCGTGTTCAACCTGCTCGACGAGGGATTCGACCTGTCGGACATCGTCAAGCTGAACAACGCAAGATTGACAAAGAACAGGAACATCCAGCAGTCGCTCAGAAGCGTCGGGATAAAGATGGGGTTAAAATTCAACCTGACGATACACGTGGCCAGACACACATTCGCCGTACAGGCCTTGAAGAACGGGATGGACGCGCACACGATAAGCCACCTGATGGGCCATTCGTCAAGCCTTGTCACCGAGAAGGTCTATGCCGAGTTCCTGCCGGACACGATCAACACGACCGTCCGCGAGCAGCTTGAAAGGAACGTCATAGAGTACTCTTCTTCCTAACATTGGAGGAATAGCTCCCGCTCAAAAATAAGACAACTAATTACCCCGTGACATACCTTAAAACGGCACAAAACGACAGTAGCCGACCTCGAAAGTCAGCTACTGGCATATTTACAAAAGATTGAAAATCAATCAGATATTTCAGAAATCAAGACTAATACTCTTCTTCGTTAAAGTAAAGGACAAAACCCTCTACAGGCCATTCAGAGGCCGTTTTTGAGGATTCTGAAAGATTTTAAGGCAGATTTCAATGTTCTTATATGCCGTCAGATACCAGTCGTGGTTTCTTCTTAAAATCCGCTGTAAATGTCTTCGCTTCTTTGTCGCAAAAATACAAAAACCTATGGAAAAACCAATACTTTTGGTGGCATATGATACGCTAGGCAGATTTTCTTTGTAATTATAATTTTTCTAAAATCGCTCTTTTGGGGAAGAACTGAAGATGCCATCATATTCCAACATATTCCAGCCAGAGATATCGTTTCGCACTCAAATTATTGATTTGGAAAACGAAGACAAAAAATCTGCCTAATTGTCTGGCACGTGTTCCGGAAAATCAACATCGTGCTTTCCTCATGAGCCGTCTCGACAACATGATGCACAAGGAGATAGCCGCTAAATTGAATATCACAGAGTTAGTAATCGACCACAGCATACGTAACGTCACCAAACGCCTAAGCATCTACATGAAAGACTATCTGCTGGATACATTTATCCTGCTGTTCCTCAAGGCGCACAGTTAAACTTAATTTGGCGACAAGTTACAAGTATTTGTTCAATTCGGAAACTAAAAGATGAACCGTAGTTGAAGACTCCTCTGCTGCAGGGTTACCTGCGGAAATCTCAGAAAGAATCACCTCTGCATTTCTTATTGCCTGCGGCTGACGAGCCAGCAGATAATTGTATAAATCCGATGCAAACCCCTCCTTCTTGCGATATTCCATACCAAGAAGTTTACCGAGCATCTCCGAATATAGATTTCTGTGAATTCGGCCACGATAAGGATTAAAATGCAGAAGAAACCAGTATTCAAACGCCTGGTTGCTATATGCCACATTGAAGCCGTTTCTCTTTGCCAGGTCTATAGCCATATTGAAATCATTTGCAGGAAAATCATCCTTGTCAAATACGACCCAGCATTGATCATATATTCTTCTTTTTTGTTTGTCCGCCTCCCGAATACTGATTGCCTTATTGACAAGGCTGACTGTATTCATGGCTTGACCTATTGTCCGCACCGACGCAGTTGTGAGCCGGAACGCATTGAAATAATCCGGTTCCGTACATTCTCCTTCGCAGACAATCAAAAAAGATTGCTTGATTTCTCTCAACCCCTGTCGGCGAACCAAATTATTTGAGGAATGCCTCTTTGCTTCTACCTTTCTCATAATCATCTGTTCCTCTCAAAAACTCTTTCCATTTCCCCAATTATAGGCGTAGCACCATAGCGGCCATTAATATAGTCCCTGTCAAAAGCGGCATTGCTCCGTACCTTGTATTCTGCAAGAGAATATAAGGAGGTGGCGCCAAGACCATCCTTTTGGGTGAACCAAACCTGGTCTCGCCTCAGCAGGCCCGCACCAAGAAGATAGGTGTCGTGCGTGGTGAACAACAGTTGCGCGCCTTTAGGATTCGTCGTGGAAGAGTTGAACAACATGATGATTTTACGAACAAGCAGGGGATGGAGTTTTGAATCAAGTTCATCAATGATTACCCTCTTGCCGTTGTCCAATGCATCAATAATCGGATAGGCCAACGAGAAATACTTGATAGTGCCTTCAGACTCATTCTTGTTGAAAGGAAACGAGACATTTCCAGATTCGCGGCCTTCCTCATCAAATTGGCGATGGCTGCTGATAATCTTGTTGTCAATCTTCAAGATGCTGTCAATGCCAAGGTCCGCATAACGCGCAAAATCCGTAATCCTTTCACGCACACCATCGTCATCCAGATGTCTTATCGCCTGTTCCCACAAGTGTTCATCCTCACTACAGAAAAGCACTTGAGTATCTGATAGCCAATTAAGTATATCTACGGATTTCGGGTCATTGAACTGGGCAGCAGTTGACAGGACAAGCGCATTGTCCCTGATCATCTTCTTGTCTACGATTTCTTGTATGAGTGGACATTTAGAATGGACAGACACCACGCCATTTTCCCGATAGAACAATTCCACCTCTTTTGCGCGTTTTCTGTTGGCACGTTGATATAACCATTCTTCCCTGACGGACTTTCTGTCCACTTCAAATCCGAACCTATAGATAAAGTCGCCAACGATAAAGGTAGCTTCCATTGTCGTAGGCTCATTCTCAGTTTGCGTATTAAGCCTGAATCCTTCCACATCAATCAACTTCCCAGCCTGGCTATTGATGAACGAGTCCGTAATAAACCTTTTATAAAACGACAAGGCTTTCAACACGTTTGACTTTCCTGAAGCGTTGGCTCCATAAATGACAGCACTTCGCAGAACCGACAGCCCAATCGCAAGTTCATTTATAAGATCATTCTCTTCCTGCAATGATTCCTTGAGCGTAGAAGCAATAAATGAGAGCTTGGCCTCATCTTTCAATGAAAGAAAATTCTTGACACAAAATTCCAAAAGCATACACTTAACTGTGATTTATGTTAAATTTTAACAAAAATAAGACTTTTCTCTGAAAAACAAGAAAGATGTGATAAAATTAATGATTGCGAGTTGCAATCTTCCATCACATTGTTATCCACACCTCCAAACGGAACTATTCTGCCCTTAAATTTGTTGAAGTCCTGCATCTATGCACCACAGCTACCTATAACGCGTCTTTTGAAAAACCAGAAAAGGCGGTACATTGTAATGATATTCTACCTTGACTATTTGATTATTAAGTAATTAGCTACTAATACTCCTCCTCGTTAAAGAGAATGACAAACTTTATTTCAGATACTTGCAGCGCGGTTTTCAAACCTTTAAGTACGATTTTCAGTACGATTAATTTTCCTCAATATGCCACAATATGCAATATGGTTTTAGACCGCTAAAAATAGTCTATGTTATACTCGCATTTGTGTACGCATTTGCCTTCACCTTTCTATTATTTTAAAATTATTCAAAATGAATGCGGTGGGACATCCAAGGCCTATCATATTCCATAAATTACCACTATCCGGCACAAAATGTCGGGAAATGCCATAGGTAAAAACACCTTATTTTTCTAAAGGCATGAAATCGTACTAATCCGTATGATTTATCCCTTTAGCTTGTCCACAAGAACATTTACAGGATGCTTCGTAATTGTAAGGAAAACCATTTAGGCTTCCTAACTAAGGAAAAGGAGGAATGGTTATAATGATAACATCTCTCTAAGGTCTCCTTTTCTTATCTCTTCAGGAAATCCCTAAGCGTAACTGTGCTGATTTTAAGCGTTTTCGCCTTAATCTGCAATCCATTATCCGAAGTTAGAATTATTGGATTGTCTGCACTATACTTCAAAGCTACAGATAATATCATGTTGTCTGGAGATCTTTTGTCAAATTCTACCGGAAGCAATGACAAGTCAGCCAATTCGTAGATGATGTTATGTTCACTTTCTTGATTGAGGAGACGAAGTGCCTTCTCGGCATTTCGTTTACCTTGTTCATCAAGTTTAATCTTCATTTTGTCAAGCTCATCTGCAACCTTGGCTGGTAAAATAACAGAATATTTTTTGTCAATCTTGCTGATTATATCAGGACATGTGACAAAAACATTTGTGTCAATTAGATAATAGTTGGTCTTTGTCGCAGAAAGTTCCTTCTTGGGCCGTTCAAATTTTGATAAGTCTATCTTTCCAAAAACTTTAAGGCCATTCCCGTTTAATGTATCTTTTATTGGGGCGTCTTCCTGTGTCGTGTCTTTTGTCGACATATCTTCAGAAGTCGTAATCTCCGTGTCGTGAATCAAGGAAGACAAATAAGTATTGACATCCGAACATAAGCATCCTGTGCTTTCCAGAATATCATCATTGGCGATTATAATTGTATGCTCTTTCGCTCGGCTCGTTGCTACATTGAAAAAAGCTCGATCAAGAGATAAGTAACATAAACAATTAGGTATAAAGAAGATACATATGTCGCATGTTAGACCTTGAACCCTTTCGACAGTGTCTATCAATACATTGTCCTTATTTCCATACCGCTCTACAAACTCCTTCTGTAAAGACTTTATAGTTGCCCGAAATTTAGACAATACAGCAATTTTTTTCATACTATCACTATCCACTCTCAACAAATCGCCAAGGACTGTCATAATTGCATCTATGCCTGCCGCAGGAGATTTTTCTCCTCCTGGCATTTTTACTGGTATATAACTTGGTCCGCCATTCTCATTGAGGTAGTTGAGTCTCGTCAAATTTCTGGAAACGGAGACCGACTTGAGATTCCCATTATAGAAAATACCGGTAAATTTGGATGCGCGCTCGTTTAAACGGAAAGTGTCGCTCAGGATAAATGATGGGTATTTAAAGTTTTCACACAGAGTGTTGAAGCCGGCTACCAAAGAGTAATAATCCTTTTGGTTAATTACATCCGAATTCATATTTATCACTGGCGGTAACTGACTCTGGTCTCCTATCCATATAACCTTCTTGCTAAGCTTTTTTGCAGCGCAAATCATTGCAAAGAGGGCCTGGCTCGCCTCATCCATAACTAAATAATCAAACGGTTGGCTGGTTTCCAGATCCTTGGCCCATGTAGAGGATATATAAAAAGTCGCCAATGTGAGCTCTCCTCTACAACAATGAAGAGTATTCCCCGAAATATTATGAAGTTTAGGCGCATCTTTTGATTCGTCAGACGTTAGCTTGCTTTTCGATACGAGACCCTTTTCCAAAAACATCTTGAGAGCATCTTTGGTGGCAAGTTCCATTAAAGCACGATTAGTTAAGGCCGTTACAAGGACGCTATGACCTTTCGATAACAGTCCTGATACAAGTTCGGCCATTTTGGATGTTTTTCCTGTCCCCGGAGGACCTTGGATCACGACTTCATCACTGAATTTCCACTGATTCAAAAGAAAATCGGCTGATCCTTTCACATGGTCTAGCACAGTCGGATTCCAGCAATTTCCAGTTCTTTCGAAATCAAGCATTTTAGAGACTTCAGTACCTTGAGACTCACTTCTTATAATGCTTATTAGGTTCTGATAATATGCAATTGGTGGCTCTTGGGGGCCAAGAACAACAATGCAATTCGGTTCTAGACGTTTAACCATCTCTACAGTCATTCCCTTAAAACCGACCAACGAAAACTCCGGATTATCCGACTTGGACTGCCAAACACAATAGACTTCTGAAAATTCAATTTGAAACTGTTTTCTTAGGTTCATCCATGATATGTTCCCCCAATTCTTGAACTTACACATTTCTCCAGTCAACAATACGCCACACAAATAATCTCCCTTTCTTGGTAAACCTCTAGCATTGCGCATTTTGAGAATAACGGTTCCCTTGTCATCGGCTTTTATGAATTGCGAAACAAATACTTCTCCTATATCCAAAAGCGCTGCTGCTGGGGTCTTTATTGTGTTAATATATTTTTGAGATATTGCAGAAAGTTCCTCATCAAGGAATTTCTCTTGTTTCTGTCTTGAGTAGTACATCTTATATGTCGTTTTCTGAGTTGTCAATTATCACCGTACCCTCATTTTTGACATCGAGTCCAAATGTCTTAATTTCATCGTAAGCTGAGTATGTAGGATTCTCTATGACAAAATCCGTATTCTTTATATATTTAAAGAACCGCGCAAGTGCGACAAAATATTCAAGTGGAGTCTGATTGGCGTCAAAAATTAAGTTCACATTTGCATTGTTTCCAAATAATTCCTGGAAATCCACGCTGTGAATTCCATTTGAATCCTCGATAATCAAAATATTGTTCTTGTCATTAACAAGCATCTCAAAAGAAGACGCGGACAAATGCACTTTCTTGCCGGAAGCACTTCTAATTGCAACATTTACATAGTTGCCGTTAGGATCAATGATTTTTCGTTCCACATCTGGTCCGCCAGAGTTGGCATCCCATTGCGAAACATCAAATCCCCTGCACTGCAAGAATGATTTTGCACGTATTCTCAACTGACGGTTAATCTCTGCCTGTTCTTCTTTTGACTTGTCTCCTCGGTCTGTCTCTTTGCCTTCCCTGTGAGTCTCATTATTTTCCCTTTCGAGTTCAGCGATTCTGGCCTTCAGATTTTGATTCTCTTGATTTAAATCCTTTACAGAATCAACTGAAATCATAAATATAGCATTCCAGTCGTCCTTAGTAAACGGAATGTTACTATCGCTATAAACGCTGGACATTATCGGAGCTATGTCTTTCTCTCCATTTATATATAGCGTTTTGTTGTTAGGGGAGTAAAAATAATCTGACTCTTTCCCGGTAAATATCAATTTATTTTCATAAACGCCCCTATATGGCAATTCTCCATTATATATCAGAATTGAAAATGAATGTTGTTTCTTCCACGCTCTGTATCGTTCATCATTCCATTCATAAGAAGGATTGAAATCATCAACATTTCTCGTCACATCAATTCCTCGTTTCAGAAAGAGTGACCGTAATACATTTACTTGATTTGGATTACAGATAGGTAATTGAAAGGATTCTTTAACCCATGCGAGGAATTTGTTTATTACTGAATAACTTGATATGTTCCAAATATCTTCATTGAGACAGCTTTTAAAAGATTTTCTCCTTGAGATTTCATCTCCGTCGTTATTGTGAACCCCTAACTTCACAAGGAAGGAGATTTTTTCCTCGCTATTAGCCCATAACGAGATGTATGTTGGGACACGCTCAGTCGCCAGAGTGTAGTCATCGCTGTTAATGTATAGGCCATTAAGATTGATTGGATATGTTATAGATCTGCTTTCTAAAATCCATTTTAAAACAACATCAAGATTCTTCTGATAAAAAAAGTCGATAATATTTACAAAAACATTCTGGTCATTGACCTTTATGTAAGAAGATAAGTTATATTCAAAGTTAACATGTCCTTTCTCTTTTTCATAAAGCGCAAAGAAGGCAAATTGTTCGGGCGAGAGCGTAGGATAATTACAGCATTCTAGATATGTGCACAATCTATTCTTTACATTATTTTTTGTTTCTTCTTCTGAGTTAAAAATGGCTTCAATACTCTGAATTTCAGAAAAATGAGACAGAATTGTACATAATGTGGATGATTCCGAAAAAGTCGGCACTACTTTAGAGAGGCTCAATATAACTGTTGTTCTGTCTACGGTAAAAGTTATAGAGTCTTTGATGGAGAATTCCTTTAATGGTTTTCCATCAATTGTAATCTTGCTTTTTATTAAACAAGACAAATTTGGAGTGGCGGCACACAGTTGTAGAACCCGATATTCACGACAGCCTTTTGAGTAGGATGATGTCGATGATAATTCTAGCGAGTTCAGATTCTTGACGTATGTCTGTTTAGTAGAAGCATCTGATTCCTCTATAATCGACAACAGGCTATTGGTATCAACTTCAGAATTATTTATCAGACTAGTCGTCATTGAATTCTTCCAAGATGACTTGAACGCTGCATATATGTCAAGTACATTAGTTTTTGATACAAGTTCTGTTAGATGAGGTTCAATGATATTAGGGAATAGCTGCTCCGGTGCAACAGAATACTTTTCTGTGGTGAAATTTGACTCGGTATTTGTCAACATATAATCGTGCAACCAAAAAGGGAGAGTTGCAGAATATTTTGTCATATCCTTGAGTGGCCTCAGCAATCCATTACAATTCTTGAATATGGCAATATCTTTTATCTTGGCCTCACCAACACCAGTAAAACTGCATAGTTGCGTGAACAACATCTCTCTCTCCTGAAATGATAAAGGAGAGAAATTTGCCTTTGATATAAGTTCAAACACATCCTTATCCGAAGGAACTGAAATGGAATTACTGAGCGGATGTGTGTCTATCTCATTTTCTGAGCACAAGAATCCAAGTTTTTTTAGTATGCCCATGACTGGTTTTACCTTCTCGCTGGATATGATGTGATTATTCAGGAGTTTAAACTCTGCTTCGGAGTACCATATTCCATCAAAATTGAGAATAGGAAGATTAGGAATAAGGCTCTTGCACTCTTGCGAATTCGTTGATACCCAATTAAAGAATGATGTTAGAGTATTGGAATTCAACTTGGACAACTCAGTCTTTATTATTTCAGTCCTTCTAGCAAGAACTGGCATCAAATTCTCTAATGTGACCTTAGTTATTTTGGAGAATATCGTTGCCTTGAGTGGAGACGAATCGATACCACTGTGAGGAAGATGTTTCCTTGCCCCTAACATTTCTCTGAATGCAGGTACGCCAATAATTCCAGACAATCCGGTTTCATCAATTAGGATGTCATCTTGGGTGTGAAGGCAATTGTCATCTCCTAGAATAAAAGGAACCTCTTCAAGAGAATTCAGGAAGCCTTTGTTAAAAAATCCTGATAGAGCCCTTAACGAAGAGTCGCTTTCATTAAATTTTTCCTTAGGTAATAATTTGAGATAATCCGGCTGTTCTGGTGTAGCATATGTCGTTACCCAGTCAAGGATTTTTCTACCGATGTGATAGAAAAGGAAATAGTTCCATGGATTGTCACATTGTACGCCTTCTCGATTTGACATTAATATAAAATCTGCGTTCACATAAAAAGGCAAATGGAAACGTGCCTCATCCATAGGAAGGTATGCGAAGAATGAATTGGCTTTAGTTGAAATAGGCTCAATCTTTCCATCTGCATTTATCGGTACGGCAAATGTTATTTCAGTTTGGTCTGAAGACGGAATACGGTTCGGAATTCCCGGTATTCTTTCACCTTTTGTCCCATCATCATGGAGTGGAATAAAAATCAATTCTTTTTCACCGCGTTTATTGATAATCTCGACCTTCTCAATAGGAACAGAAGCTTTTATGAATTCATCATTGCTGACTCCGACAGCGCCCCCTGATATTAACTTATAAAAGACGTCCTTACTATCGTTTTGTGCCGATGTCTTTACCTGAATTCTATCGTTAGAAATAGCTTTTGAAATGGTCGTTATTACCCCGTCTCGAACCAACTGTATGCGCTTTGTGTTCCTTAGAAACAGCACAAACTGCGGAGTTGACAAGACTTCTTCAATGTCATTCAAATATTCATTTATCTTGCTCGGATCCATCCGGAGAGCAATCGCAACATTGTTCCTTGGAGATGTGAAATCACCTCGTGAAATATCCTTCGGAAATTCCGACTTCTGTATTGGCAATAATTGCCAAGGAATATCATCAACCATATTGAATTCACGATATTCCTTTGCAAACTTATTCTTGAATTCAATTTTTTCATGATCCGTTTTCAGGTCATTTACTGTATAATAAAAAGTCTCAAAGTCGGAATAATCCGGGTTGCTCTTGTCAAATGCGAATGAATATCCACCTGACTTAATAAAGACAGCGTCAGAGTTAGTGAATACCGATTTGAATCCTATTCCCTTATATCCGGTTTTCTTCTTATTTGAGCTTTTTGTACTTTTAGCTGCGGATGTTATAGAGTCGAAGTCATTTTTGCTGAAAGCAAAGCCATCGTGAGTGATAATCAAATAATCACCTTTGCTCTGAACCTTCAGTGAGACGCCATTTGCAGATGAGGCGTCATCTGCATTCTGCAACAACTCGAAGAACATTCGTCCTTTGCTTGAATACATATTTTGACCAACTTCTTCTAGAAGGTTTGCAAGAGCCGTGTTGGCCTTAGGGCTTGTAAGAGTCTTATAAGCCAGCTCAACATCTTTGGTATATGGGTTCTCTTTCTCTTCAAAAGAGTAATTAGGAACGACATTAAAAATAAATGGGCAATGTTTCTCTTCTCTGTAACTTCTGTTTGCAAGTTGAAGGCTTACAACAAAAAAACCTTCTTTGTCAGACAACTGCCTCGGAGCGCTAACGCCAATATTTCGACCTGTTACTGGATCGAGAAGAAGATTTCCGTAGTCTTCGCCACGTTCCTGTCCTGGGTAATATACGTACAGGTTGTTGACGAATCCATTTCCGTTGCTGTGTCCAATAAAACAATTGTGAGTAATTGACATCTGCTTCAAGAGATTATCAACTCCCAAATCGTATAGTTCCTGCGGATATATATCAGTATTATCAAGGTACTTTTTCCCGAAAATCAATTTGCCGTCCCTACATTCAAGATATACGACTCGAATTGTTTCTCCAACGAACACCTCTTTAAAAATGTCTGATACTGGATTGACGGACAATTCATTCTTCGGGATTATGCCGCAGATATCGTTGCTTTTGATAATGACAGCATCATTGAGAATATGAGCAACTTCTGCCTCAATGACGTCTCCCGGATGTATTTGTTTTGCAGTCCGTTCTATCAGCTGTTTTTCATACTCTTGAATGCTACAAGAAATCCCGTTTTTGGTCAATCCCTTTATTAATACTTGCGTCGTGCTTCCTTCAGTAAGCGTATAACGCATAAGCGAATTATCATCGACAATATTTGTCCGTATGCCATCAATGTCTACAGTAACTTGTTTTTTGCTCTGAATAACGGTGGCCGAAGTCAAATGCCCAATAGGATGTGTCTCGAGAAATTCAGAAGAAGTAATCTTGTCTCTGCTTAGACTCAATTGCTTTTTCTCGATATCGATATTGATAATCTGGACTTTAATGCTATCACCTTTTTTCAATTCTTCTTTGGATGTCTTGCCACCCCATTGAAGTTCATTGTTGTGTATCAACCCAACAATGCCTGACGGCAATTCGGCAAATACTCCATAGTCAACAATATTTGATATTTTGGCATCGACATTGGTACCTATAGGATAATCGTTTTCAATTGTGCTCCATGGGTCTGGCGTTAGTTGCTTCATTCCAAGTTCTATTTTGCCTTCCTTAATGCCTAATACAACAACTTTAACCTGGTCCCATACAGATACAATTTCTCTTGGATCATTGAACGATTTCCAAGATAAGTTGGACCGATGTACCATGCCGTCAAAGCCGCCCAAATCAATGAATACCCCAAATTCTCTAATATTTCGTACACGACCGGTAAGTGTCTGGCCGACAGAAACGTCCTCAATTGATATTCCGTTATCCGGTTCCTCTCCTTCTAAAACACGTTTGTGTGAAACTACGATATTATGAAACTCGTGATTGATTTTAACTATCTTGAAGTCCATAGTAGTGCCAACGAGTTGGTAGTAGTTATGGATAGGCTTAAAGTCAATCTGAGATTGCGGGAGGAATGCCTTGAGGCCGAATATTTCGACCTCCATACCACCTCCGGCGCGTGACTTGATGAAGCCTCTTACGATCTCGTCGTTCTTGAACGCCTCGTTGACTCTGTTCCAAGACTTTAGGCTGCGAGCCTTGCTATGAGAGAGTACAATTTGACCGTTCTTATCCTCTGCGGACTCTATACATACCTCGACTCTATCCCCGACTTTGAGGTCGGGATTGTAGCGGAACTCTGAGGATGGAATGCTACCCACGCCTTTGCCGCTGATGTTTACTACGACTTCGTACTTGCTGAGTTTGATAACCTCACCTTCAACAACTTCATCCTCCACGACTTTGCCCGGATCTACGGCAACAACCTCGCTTTTGCGCTCGAATGCGTCCCAATCAAACTTCTCCGGGGCATCGGAAATAGATTTTGGTGATTCCATATACGTAATAGATTTATTATTTGTACGCTTCAATTTTAACTTATCAAACCCTTTATCATCGACATTTGTCATTCGCCGTCAAATGTTAATTGCGTATTCGACAAGTTATAGGCTCAGTCAGGGTTGATTCCTCACTGCGATATAGCCGATATCGTCAACCATACCAGCTCCATTTTTTTTGTATACAATAGCTGAAAGAGCTTGTATGCCTTGAGATTATGGCTGTGCGTGTGCTTGTCAAGCAATCCGTAATCAGCAAGCTTTTCTAAGCAATCTTAGGTGTTGATTCCTGATTATCTTATATTCAGCATGATGTAAATGCCATAGCAATAACCAAGACCAAGCAAACCAAGCGGTATGTTCCGTTATAACTCATGCGCCATTCGCCTTTGATAATACCATCTTACTCGTTCTGTTTCAGCTTGAACGTGATGTTCACTTCCCACCCGTAACTCTCGGCAATCTTGTAGATGTTGCTGAACGTGATGTCATCCTTCTTGAACCAGAGCTGGACGGTGTTGCGGATGACGTTCAGCTTCTGCGCCAGAGCCTCGTTGGTGATGGCAGCCGACTTCATGGCTTCACGTATGAAATCCAGCCTCTTGCCGGGTGCCTTGATGGGGCGTGCAGGCTTTTCAATGACCAGCCTGGTGCCTTCTATCTCCCTCATCGGAACGGTGTAGGAAATAATGAAGTCATAGCCGTAATAGTCCGCAGCGGTGATGATCCTGCTGAGGGTGGTGTCGTCCACCATAAACCAGCGTGTGACTGAATTTCTGAGGAGACCCACGCCCTTTGCGATGTCCCCGGTAGTAAGGCCCGTCTGGTTCATGAACTCCGCCAGGAACTTGAGGTTCTTGACCTGCCACTGGCCGTTCACGAATACGCCGCACCCTTCTGCGAGTTGCTTCTTGTCCATAAAATATAATCTTTTTTCAAGGAAAACTTGCACAATGTATTATTTTCCTTATCTTTGTGTATTAAAATAATGCTTTTGAGAAAACATTAACCCTATAAGTACCAAATGTAGTAAAATAAAATCACAATACACGCGGTTACAAATTAAAATTCCCGAGGGCATTATTCGGATACATCCTACCTATGTGACGCAGCTCACGCAACTACCAAGAGCCGGACCCTGTGGAGTCCGGCGGCAGCAAGACAACGCCGGCAAGGCACAAAACGGAAAGATATGAACGACAGAGGAACATACGACGGTGTTCCGACCCGTCTGAAGGTCGCTGACGTCCTTGTCAACTACGGCAAGGACGTCAGCTTCACGCGCAGCGGTCTCATCAAGTCCCCGTTCAGGGACGAGAGGACCCCGTCCTTCCATATACTTGCCGGAGGATACGGCTGGGTGGATTTCGGGGACGGGACAAAGGGAGGCGTGATAGACCTCGTCATGAGGCTGGAGCACTGCGACAGGACCTTTGCCGTCAGACGCCTTGCCGAGATGAGGAACGGAGGACGTCTCTTCGTGCCGTCAGGACAGCAGGCCTCGCGGCTTGCCTGTCTCCGGGCACCTGCATTGAAAGTGGTGTCATTCTCATACGTGTCAGACTGCACCCTCCTCAGGTATGCCTCCGGACGCGGGATATCAGAGGACGTGCTGCGCATGTATTGCCGCGAGGTAGCGGTGCGGACTGGCCGTTCAGGCTCAGTGCGGTCTTACATAGGATTTCCGAACAACGGGGACGGACATGTACTTAGAAGTGCGGTATCCGGACCCGGAGGAAAGCGGTGCACCAATTCCGCGCCGACTTATCTTGCTCCCGACGGCATGATCACGGCCGGCCCGGCCGATTGTGCCGTCGCCGTGTTCGAAGGGTTTTTCGACTTCCTCTCCTTCATCGAGAGGAGGCGCCCCGCGCACGGAACCATGCCCGGCTGCGACGTCTGCGTCATGAACAGCGTGGCCAACCTGAAGAGGTCCCTGGACTTCATCCTGGGACACAGGAGGATCGACCTGTTCCTGGACAACGACAAGGCAGGAAGGGACACCTCCGAGGCGATCATCAAGGCCGCGCCTGGCATCTCCGTCATGGACCACAGCGGAGAGTATGCCGGTTACGGCGATCTCAACGAGTTCCACATGAAGGAACCCATGGAATGACCGAACAGGACGTAGGGAAGGTTCGGGAATTCCGCCTTTGTCAGTTCCAGCAGATGATAGCTGTCCGCCACGGCGCTGAACCAGCCGCCTGTGAAGTAGCCATTGGTGTCCCCTTCGCCTACAGACTCGCCGTGACCCATGTGGTCGTCAGCCACCACGACGAAGCCCCGCTGTGCCAGCACCTGAGCGAATGCGTCGTAGCGCTCCGCCACCTCCGCAATGCCGTGGACGATCTGGAACACTGCCTTCGGCTCTCCCTCCGGCATCCAGCGGCAGACGTGAATCCTCCCTGCACCGCAGGAATCAAACCAGAAGTCCTCTCTCATGACTTACTCCACCACCTCGTAGCCTGCGTCGGTGATGGCCTTCTTCAGCGCCGCCACATCGGCGTCGCCGGTGACGGTGACATTCTTCGCATCCAAGTCCACAACGGCGTCCGTCACGCCGGGAACACCCTTGCAGGCAGTTTCCACGTGAGCCTTGCAGTGACCGCACATCATTCCATTGACCTTGATAACCGTTTTCATAATTGTATCCTCCTTTGTTTTGATTTCTTCGTGTTTCGGGGCTTCCACCACAGAGGGGGAAGTCTTCGGTTTGAACAGGCGCAGACGCAGAGCATTCGTCACCACGAACACGCTGCTCAGGCTCATGGCCGCCGCGCCGAACATCGGGCTGAGCTTCAGCCCCAGGGGCAGGAACAGCACACCGGCGGCGAGGGGAATTCCCAGAGTGTTGTAGAAAAATGCCCAGAACAGATTCTGCCGGATATTGCGGATGGTGGCCTTGCTCAGCTCCACCGCGCCGCTGACGGCGGCAAGGGAACCTGTCATCAGCACCACGTCTGCCGACTCGATGGCAATGTCCGTTCCTGCGCCGATGGCCATGCCCACGTCGGCACTGACCAGTGCGGGCGCGTCGTTGATGCCGTCGCCCACCATGAGCACCCGGTGCCCCTCCGCCTGCAATTTTCCCACCGCCCCGGCCTTGTCCGTGGGCAGCACGTCGGAGATCACATGGGCAATGCCCGCCTTCCGGGCAATGGCCTTGGCCGTAGCTTCATTATCGCCTGTAAGCATCACTACGTCAAGTCCCATTTTTGTCATAGCCTGCACGGCGGCCTGAGAATCGGCTTTCAGCACGTCGGCAGCTGCAACAGTTCCAAGATAATCGCCCTTTTCATTGGCAAAATGCAGGGGCGTCTTTCCCTGATTGGCAAGCTCCGGCATGACCGGGACTTTAACGCCCAGCTCCTCCATCAGCCGGCCGTTGCCGCCGTAGCACCGCACGCCGTCCACGATGCCGGATACGCCCCGGCCGGGAAGGGTTTCAAAGTCCTCCGCGACAGGGTAAGTTTCACTGCCCATCTTATTCAGAATAGCCTTGGCAAAGGGATGCTCGGACTTGCTTTCCAGCGCGGCAGCGATCCGCATCAGCGCTTCCCCGCTGACCGCGCCGGGGAGGACGTCCGTTACCTCCGGCTTGCCGGTGGTGAGGGTGCCGGTCTTGTCCAGCACTACGGTGTCCACCCGGTGCAGGTTTTCCAACGCTTCGGCGTTCTTGAACAGCACGCCCATCCTGGCGCCCCGGCCGGTGCCGACCATGATGGCCAC
>ERZ779922.1192-NODE-1192-length-19082-cov-2.561781_pt1 | contig 19082 bp, 15 predicted proteins | sample MGYA00511544_ERZ779922 | MGnify/ENA primary metagenome ERZ779922 (study PRJEB29588, sample SAMEA2154516) | human gut metagenome | biome: human gut; feature: human-associated habitat; material: faeces | place: Denmark | collected 2008/2010 ... | reverse complement strand
CTGCATCGGGATGTGACAAAGCCTTGTCAAAATTTTCAATCAGCGCATCAATATTATCCGGATGCTCCGGGTTTTCTTTCATTTTCACATAGCGCTCCCTCACAGACTGTGGCATTTTGCCCTGACACATATACTCTCCTACAATAGTGTTGCTTGAATCAATGGCGCTTTTAACATTGCCAAGAATCCTTTGAAAATATGCATCACTTCCTCCAAAACCGGCTGTTCCGAACAGAAATATCTTTTTATTTTTCAATTTAGATAAGAAATCTAATGTATCGCTATCCGCGTTTCCCTTGTCCGTCCAAAATCCTATGTATAGCAATTCGGATTCTATCCCCTGCGCATCAGCCGTGCCAAAATAATCACAGCTCTCCTTTGGCAGGATTTCATGAATTTTATCAGCCAGCTTACGTGTGTTGCCGGTCATACTACTGAATATTATAGAATAATTTTCGTTGTACATACAATATCCTCCTCTTAAATTAATCTAATATTTAGACATTTGTACATATAATTCATCATAACACATATCTTTTTATCCTACAATTCAGATTATCTCAATTCGGCAAACTTGAATTGAGATTTATACAATATCCATTCTTATTTCATCAATACCCGTCTTTGAGATTTAGCACCAGTATTTTTTTGATTCCAAACCTTGCATAAAGTCTTTCCAACCAGCTCTATCGTGGTCTCGAATATATTGGATCCGAATATGAAAAATAATTGAAATTTATAATCATCAGATTCATCAGAAGTTATCTGATCAGGCTGTTCGCAGAGCAATCAACAAATACACTTCTCTTGCCGCCATAGAGTTACATATCACTCCTCATATGTTCCGGCACACTTTCGCTACCAGTCTTTTGGAAGCAGATGTTGGTATTCGTTATATTCAGGAAATGCTAGGACATAGTTCCATCAATATTACTGAAATCTATACTCATGTTGCCATGTCAAAGCAACAAAATATTCTTACAACAAAACATCCGAGAAAAGATTTTAAAATATAGTAACCTAAAAAGGCAACTCCGAATTAGAGTTGCCTTTTTGATAGATAATCAGATATTATCTGTTGGTTTTGATAGAGATAAAGAATAATTCTAAATTATCTCAAATGAGGGGGGATAACTATGAATATTGATATTGATGGCGTACTTTGCAGTGAAGACTTATTTCAATTAGTATATGGAACCAAATTTTGTTATCAAAATGATATAAACTGTCATATTTTATCACTTTTTTCTTCAGAAAGAAAGGACAGCTTATCATTGATGACAATCCTAAAATTTTTACAAGAACTCTCACTATATTACAGTAATTGGATTTAGGGCACATTGTAATCTGCAATGTTTTTTGCCAAACATTATAATGGTATCTTCCTGAAAAGAATTAGAGGGGAAAACTGAAAGATGAAAATAATCACATTTTATTTACCACAATTTCATGAAATAGAAGAAAATAACAAATGGTGGGGCAAAGGTTTTACAGAATGGACAAGTCTAAAAAATGCATCTGCTTTATTTGAAGGACACAATCAACCAAGAATTCCTCTTCATAAAAATTATTATAATTTGTTAGATGATAATGTGAAAATGTGGCAGGTAAATCTAGCCAATAAATATGGCATTTATGGATTTTGCATTTATCATTACTGGTTCAATGGACATATGCTACTTGAAAAGCCACTGGAGCAATTTAAGGCAAATACAAAACTGAAAATTCACTATTGCATTTCATGGGCAAACGAATCATGGACGAATGCCTGGGTATCAGATAATGCAGAAACTCTAGTTGAACAGACGTATGGAAATCAAGACGAATGGACAGTTCATTTTCAATATCTGCTGCCATATTTTCTTGATGACAGATATATAAAAATTGATGGAAAACCATTATTTATTATATACCGCCCAGAATTAATTGATGATATCGTCCCGATGTTATCTTTATGGAATATATTAGCAAAAGAAAATGGGCTTCCAGGAATTGCTTTTACAAGTCAGCAAATGTATTTTGATATTAATAGCCCAGTTGGCAAGAAATATTTTTCCTATCAAATAGAATACCAGCCTGATTTGGCGAAAATAAAATTAAATTCTCCCAGAACTATCAAGAATGGTAAGAAAAATCTTTTACAAAGGGACTATGATGAAGTATGGGAAAAAATCATTCATTCCTCTCCCATTAGTGAAAAAAGTATTCCCGGCGCATTTGTAGATTGGGATAATACCCCTCGCCGTCACAATTCTGGAAGTTTATTTTTAGGAGTTACTCCTGAAAAATTCAAAAAATATTTAACATTGCAAATTAAACATGCAAAGGAAGATTATAAAAAAGATTTTCTATTTCTTTTTGCATGGAATGAATGGGCAGAAGGCGGTTATCTGGAACCTGATGAGAAATGGCAGTATCAATATCTTGAATCCATAAGGAAGGCTTTATTAGATTGTGGCGAATATCCCGAGGAGGACTTTCAATATGAGTAATAAGAAAAGAATTATCATTTTGGCTTTACTTGGAGATCCCATGGTTCCTGCTACGTCACATGATGCACGTGCAGGTGGATTTAATACAGATGTAAAACAGTGGCTGGCAACTTTGTCAAAAAAAAATTATCCTGTCACGGTAATCACAAACACATCTTCATACTTCCAAAATAAGTTTCAGAGGATTTCTGAAAATATAACAATACATCGTATTCATTTAGATGAAAGCAGTTTTAAAAATGCTTCTGCATTAATGGAACAGTACTCTTATGTTTATAATGCAATAAAAGAAATAATGGAACAGGAAAAAATTGAGCCAGTTTTCATTCATAGCTATTTTTGGTATTCTGGTTATTTGGCTATGGAATTGTCCGATTTTTACCAGATTCCTTTTGTTCATACAATAATAGATTTAGCTGCATACAAAAAAATTGCGAAAGTTTCCTCTGATTATAGTATTCAGGAAGCATGCGAACATAAAATCTTCCCTAAAGCAGCTTGTATTATGGCAATTACAGAAGAAGAAAAAAGAATTTTTCTTGAAAATTATAATGTAGAAGAAAAACGTGTGATTGTTATTGGACGGGAAGCCGAACAGAGTTTTCTTCATCCAGACCATAATACACAAGGGATAGCTAATATTTTGTCTGCTACCACAGATTCCTCAGAAAAAGCTGAAAATTCTTTAAAGAATACTTATCTTTCAAATAGTAATTGGTGGAATCAGGGAGCCTTTTTATACATGGGGCGTATAAAAGAATTAAAAGGTATTCCAGTTATAATAAAAGCATGGTATCAATTGTATCAACACTATAAAGAATATACACCGCCTCTTTGGATTGCAGGTGGAACACCAAATGCCATACAAGATATGAGAGAGCTTATAGAAAAGGATATTTCAGAACTTTCTAAATTGGAAGAAAGCCTGAAAATTTGTTGGTGGGGATATCTGTCTCCTAAATCACTCAGTGCTCTTTTTTTGAAAACAGCTGTTCTAATTGCTCATTCTCAATATGAGGCAGGCGGTCTGGTTGTTATTGAAGCAATGAGCAGCGGGATTCCAGTAATTGCGACTCCAGTAGGGTTTGCCAAAGACTGTATCCATAATTGGAAAAATGGTTTTCTTGTACCTTATCAGGATGTTAATATACTATCCCGACGAATGGAACATTTTATTCTTCAGCCATTATTGTCACAGGCACTTGGCAGCTATGCCCGAAAGACATATTATTATTACATACAAAAATGGAGTTGCTTTGAAAAACACTTGTCTGTTTATGAATACTATTGGAGTGGTGCAAAAGAATATTACGGAAATATGGAGGTTTCCAATCCGGCAATCAGTTTAGCTGAAAAAAGTGATTTTGAACGTGGAATGCTAAATACATATCCTTACCTGCTATCTGACCTTGAAAAAGAAAAAGTTACAGATATATGCAAAGAAACTGTTTCTGTCAACAATATTATCTTAAATGATAAACTGTCAAACCACAGTAATATATGGTCAATTTCTTCTGAAGAAGAAAACTTTATTATAAAAAATGTGTATACATTAATCAACAAACATAAAATTTGGAATACTGCTTTAATCAATGAAGCCAATCCTTCACTTGAACGTATGCAGAAAATATTATATTCCGCACGAAGTTTTTATACTATAAATCTGTTGGCATACAATGAAAAGCAATGTTATTGTTTCATGAAAGAATATCCGCTTGTTTATATTAATGGACGCAGCGAAATGTTTCATGTAATGCAATTGATAAAAGAATTTAGCAATGACATGAAGCAATTATTAAGTTCTGACGAAAAGACGCATCTATCATGTAACCTTTATAAATGTAACCCTGTTACACCTTATGAAGTATTCCAGGAAATAGTGAATTTTTCTGATATGTTTCAGGCAGAATTTATACGCGAAATGCAACAATATATATCTGCATTGGTATCATACTTTAATACCAGCTACAATGAGCAGTATGAAAAGGAACTGGTGATTCATTATGGAAAAAACGTTTCAGACCATATTGTGCAGACAGGTACTGAATATAAACTCTTACCATCAGACAGTATTTTTGAAGGTACACCTGGATATGATGCGGCAAATTTACTTATTGAATTTTGGTTCTGTAAAGAAATTAAAGTACAGGAAAGCATTTATACAGACTTGCTAAAAAGTGCCTGTCTGTATAAAATTTCCACTAAAACTATCACGTTATGGTGCATTTTAATTCTCATGACTAAAATGAAGCAAAATTTTGTTTTTTTATTAACTTTTAAAGAACCATATAAACACTTATTGGATATTTTAATTAATATCCTAATAGTATAAGTTTTTTATGTGAATAAGATGTCCGCTTCAATTTATCAGGAAGACGCCCGGTTCCACTTGCAAAATCTATTATTTGCGGAAGGGTTATTCCATCAAGTAAGTCGCATAGCAGTTCCGTGGCTTCTTTCTGATATTTTTCCTCTTTCTGATATTTTTTCAAATAACGAATCAATAATAAATGAGCTACATATAATTTTTCGAATTCAACTTCATGCAAATTTAAATTATTGGTTCGCTTTTTATATTTTTGAAAAATTTCTATACAGGTTTTTATTGTAGTAAGAGCTTTTTCTCGATTTTTGTATTCGAAATTTAGGGTTACATAATTAACTAAAATTGGCCAAAGGTAAGAAACATAATTATTATTCTGATAAATATTCATACTGTACTCAAAGTATTGTTTTGCCTTTGCTTCTTCATTTTGAATAAGATAGGCACATCCCAGGATATTGCCAATTCGTCCGGATTCGTTTTTTAATCCGGCACGCTCTGTTTCGTGTAAAAGTTTAAGAGAATAACTTACGGCTTTATCATAATCTTTTGAATACAACATATTATTTGCTAAATGGACTCTATTATGATATTTTTCCGGTATTGCCATATAAGGCTCAAGTTTTATATTATTTTCTAGATAAGCCATGGCTTTATCCGGTGCAGTAATGGATAATTTTTGATACATTGCAGAATTTAAAGTATAGTTCAAATCGTTTGCTAAAGGATATTCTGCAATTTTTTGTTCAAGGAAATGAATATATCCATTTAATCCTTCTTTCTCCTTTAATGCAATGGCATATTCTACCCATATATTTGTAATAACAGATTCTTCACATTTTGCTCTGTTTTCAGATATGAATTTTTCTGCCTGCTTCATGTAATTTAGTTCTTTTTCAAATTCTCCAATTGTATGTACATATCTGCTAAGTATCATATAGGCCTGAAGTCTGATAAAATAATACCCTTCTATATCCACAAAGTCAAATTGATACAAATTTATTAAAGACTCCAGTTCATTGGTATAAGTTTGCAGTCCTTCATAGCACTTCTCTTTTAAGTAAAAACTTGTTTGTATCAGGTTTTCTAATATTTTTACTTTTAAAAAGATGCTATTAGTATCATATAAAAAATTTGACACATTTTCATAAGCCATTAAGCTGTATTGATAGCTGAGATAATATTGTCCTTTTTGATATAAATTAGTTGAAAAATCAAATGCAAATAAAGCAACCTGTAGATTGTCATTTAAAATCTCACTTATTTTAATACGCACTATCATTTCTATATCTGTACTTAAAGATATATGTTCTATTTCTTTCAGAACTTTACTTGCTAATTCCTGTAGATATGCATTTCCAATAAATTCCATTCTATTTAGATAATCTAAATAAAGAATATGTTTTATTTTTATTTCATTAACTGTAGTAATAATCAGACCTGCTTTTACAATTTCGTCTAGTTCGTTTTTATTATATTCAGGAAAAATTTTCTTTACTAATTCCTCCGTAATTGAACCTTCAAATATAGATAAGACAGCTAATAACCCACTGTAAAAAGAATTTTCCATACATACAGATTTTACTGCCAATTGAATTAGTTGTATTTCATTATCAATATGTATTCTTTTTATGGTTTCTAATTGCAAGACATCAGGTATCTTCTTTAATATCTTCGTAATATTTAAATAAGTTACAAATGCTTCAATGAATAAAGGCAGAGAATTTGATTGTTTGCAAATATAATCTTTAACCATATCATCAATGGTTCCTTCATTATAAAGTGCATCTATATACTCAAATGTTTCTGCTTTTTTTAATTCTTTTATTTCAAAAATACAGGTTGGATTCACTAAATTTTTAAATGAAAGCACATATTTTTCCCAAGTGTTCTTCTCTATTACTCCATCTATATACGTGGATGTCCGTAACTCAATCACAAAACTGATATACGGAGTTAATTTTTCAATCATTTGAATTAAAAAATCCAACAGTTCAGATGTTGCGCTATTACAGTTTATGATGTTAACAATTCGAACATTTCGCTTGCTAAGTACCTCGTATAAGTCTGCGAGATATTGAATCAGGTAATGATTAAATATTTCTGCGTTTTCATTATATGCTTCCGTACTTTTCCCAAAAGCATCTATAACACTATTGGTTATTATGGCATCAACTGTATTCTCTCCGACGTAAGAAATTGCATCTTTAAAATTTTGACATTCCATCAAGTTTAAAAATTCATAGGGTATATTCCATGTCTGTTCAATTAAATTCAAAAACAAGGTTCTTGGAGTTGGGCATATTTTTATATCAATTTGTATAATTGTGGTTCTGTTTTCAAGTTCTGCCATAAGCGTTCTTGAAAAAAAGGACTTTCCAACTCCCGCATCACCAGATATAATAATGTTTCTGTTTTGTTCAAACAAAGCATGTTTCGCAAGATTTAATTTTACTCTACGTTCTTCACCCAAAAGTTCACTAACGAAAGTCTTATTTTTTATATAATGTGATATCTCTGAAAAATCTGTCAATGTTGTTCCTTCTGTCCCGGATAAAGCCCCTTTCAAAAGATTATGCAATTCGCTATCAATAATGTCATCGTTTTGTATTTGTTTTTTGAGCCAGTTGTCAATAGATTTTCCATCCAGCAATTTAATGGCAAGACCTGTTTTATAGCTATACAAAGAAAGCTGCTTTTTTGAATTTTCTGAAAGATGAAGATTTGTACCGATAATCAATGTATCTGCGTTAGTATTAATCGCTATAATAAGTGCCTTCGAAAAATCCTGCAAAGGTAAATCTTTTTGAATATCCCTTCTTAATTTTGCTTCAAATAATATCTTATATTCGACTGTTTTTTTTCTGTCAACGGGTATAATAAATACTCCATCATAACCGCCATCGTTTCTTTTTTCTGTGACTTCAGAAATAGAATTGCTATCATCTAGATTTAATGTATCTTTTATAATCGCATAAACCAGTTTTTCAAACTCTCGCCATACATCTTCTGTAATCTTACACATAAACGCTCCAATATTACTTATTTTTAAGTAGCCAATATTATTATAAAGGACAATTTAGAATTATTCTTTATTTCTATCAAAACCAACAGATAATATCTGATTATCTATCACTTTTTATTAGTTCCTTAACCTCTCGACTGCTTTATTAAATTCAACGTTGCTGCATCAATATCAAAAACAGTCTGTTTTCCGTCAAACCATCTATCCCAAAAATCTATAGTTGCACTCTTGGGCTTTTCTTTCGGCTTATCTAGGATAATCTTTGATGGCAACATAATTGCATCGCCAACAACAACACATTCACCAACATCCAGATTGGGAAGCATTTCCACAATGCCCACTAACGAATCTGTCAGCATTGCCGCTACTGCCGATTTGTCCCTGTCATTAGTTACCTTTAGGCTAACGATATTATTACACTGGGACATAATTGTTGTATTTAGTTCTGCCGGTCTTTGAGATACAATCAGCAATCCAATCCCATACTTTCTTCCTTCTTTGGCAATCTTCTCAAAAATTTCAAGGGATTTCTTCTCTACCGCTTTCATTTTTGACATGTCATTAGACATATAAATATGAGCCTCATCACACACCAGCACCAACGGATGACGTACCTCATCTTTTGCCGGAGTTATCCAAAACTGTATATCATATATTATACGAGTGACAATACCAATGATAATTGCTAACATATCGGATGGAACCTCTGATAAATCTATAACCTTAATTCGATATTTATCGTTCCCCATAATCCTTGCAGCAAATTGATTTAGATAATCCGCCTGCGTTGTATCCTCTTCATTAAATACAAATCCATACTTTTTATCATCTATCTTTGTTCTCAGACGGGTAATCAAGTTGGTCAATTTGTCATAGTACTGCCCTTTCTTCGTCTTTGCCTGTCCCTTACTATCGCCTGATTTATAGACTTCCCCAGTATCGACTTCTAAAATATTCTGATTCTCCAGATATTCTATTAGTTCCTTGGCTGAAAAAGGAACCGGTGTATCAGCAGTGACTATTTCTTCTGAAACAGCACTCATGTTATTTTTGATATATTCCTTTTTCTTCTGCAAAATATAATTGATTACCGCCGCCCTTTGATTAGTTGATGTCCCTTCTGATGATTCTACAAACAATGAATGAATTTCCTCATAATTGAAAAACCATAATGGAATGTGTAAACCACCTGGTTCATCACAAATCTTGATCTGATCTGCATAAGATAACTCATTATATTCCCCATGCAAATCGAAAACGACCATATTGGCATATGGTAATTGATTGGCTTTTTCCAATACACTGGCAACTGTATAGGATTTTCCACTTCCTGTACTGCCAACAATACATGCATGTCGTTGAAAGAAACGGTTGCCATCTAATATTGCCGCCACATCCTTATTGCTGGCAAAATGTCCGATTTCTAAACTTTTACTCTCTGCCGCCTTGCCACTCACAGCATTCATTATCATCTGCATTGCGGCTTCATTCGCCTGATATACTTTACTATTTATTTCAGGATATGTATTAATTGCTCTTTTGAATTTATTCTCACTTCCAGCACCATATTTATTGTAAAAACTTCCCACCAAATTAACGACACAGCAGTTATTTGAATACAATAGGTCTTCTGTCTGCTCTGTTTCATCAAATTCAACTCTCTTCTTTGTCACCTTAGTCAAAATTCCAATCAGCTTCTCATCAGAATTACTTCCACCCAAAACAACAATATCGTTGATTTTTAATGTATTTAGTACTCCTTCATTTTCAACCGCCACCACAACTTTTCGGGTGTCTACATTTTCCACCATACCTATGCAATTTGTGTCTGCCAAACAATCATTAATATTTCCCGCCATAAAATCACCCCTTTTATCCTATAAACAAATCAGCAAATTGATTAATATCCCACACCGGCAAGTCTATTGTGTATTTTTTCGACTTATAAATCATATATTCTCTGTCATCCTCATGATAAAATACAGTAATGTTCTTTTTCTCCAGTGCCTTATTGATTATATCTGGCTTAACATCCCTTGATAAAATAAGGACATTCTTCTGAAAACTGTCAAATAGTGCAGTATCAAAATGATCATCATTAAATCCATATCCATATATTAAAAGCGAATAATTATCCCTCGGATTCAACAGCTCATTAAATTCTTCTCTCATACATCGAAACGTATTGTTTGTCATTCCTACCTTATACTTTGAACTTCCAGGTGTTACAATCTCAATATATTCCGCTTTTTCTTTTAGAATTTCATAATCATTTGTTAGGTATTCTTTTCCGTTCTCACTAATCCAATTTATGGAGCCATGAGGTTTAAAAAGCCTGATCCATGAATAATTCTTACAATTATATACTTCTGTTGGCTGTTTTAACAGATTTCTACTGAATTTTCCATACAGGCTCCCGTAAAATCCTGTGATAACGCCTATCCCCAACTTGTCACATATAATCTCTATAATCCGATCATAGTTTGGTGTCATAATATCAATTATCTTTTTATCGACACTAACCGTACCACTCAAATAGTTCAGCAGCCTGCAAAAACCAGTATCTTTTTCATAAATCGTTCTGTGAAGTTTTTCCTCACTCTCCAAAATAAACTTCGCTGTTATCGGCTTAATCGCATCTACTAAATCATTTTCATTTTGTGCAAGATTAGTCAAACCTGCCTCTAAGCCATTTGCTTCTATCTCATCACAGTGATTCTTCCAAATCTCTTTCAACTGTTCATCAGATGATTGTGCAATTTCTTTTGCCAAGTGCTCTGCTAATTTCTTCATCCCCGGAACCCCATAAATCACAGAAAGTCCTGTCCCCACAATAATTTTGGGCATATTATTTCTTGAAAGATTTCTTTGCTTGATGTCTTCCACTATATCATCGAAATTTTCTGAATGTATTTCCAGATAGTCCATATCCATACCTTTCTAATATTTCCTAATTATCTCTTTTATACTGTTATCTGCATGACTCTCTCGTTCATCTATAGGTTCAATATACTTCTTGTAGATATCACTATTTTCTTTAAAATTATACCACACATCTCCCCAAAAATCATCATATTCTACAAATTTCGTCAGCATTTCGTCACTCCCCATTCAACAACACACCCAAATTTGATACCACCGCATCCAGCACACTGTATACATACTCTTTCTCCCTGTCTGATTTCCCTGACATATACTTTTCCATGTCATCTCTACAAGCACTCTAATATCCAAACAGCAGATAATCCGTACTCACTCCGAGTATCTGTGCCAGTTCCATCAGTTTATCCACAGAACAGGAAGTTTCCCCGCTCTCACTCCTCTGCAACTGACGTTCACTGGTATAGTCCAGTTTCTCCGCCAACCTGCTTTGTGTCATCCCATTACGGAGCCTGATTGCCTTAATCCGCTCACCATCATTAGTATTTTTTTACGGATATATTTCTACTTTTAACAAGCATATTATTTAATGTTACCAAACATCTTCTTACTTTCAAGAACCTTTACAGAAAATGACCTATTTTTATGGAAAACGGCAAAACGGTGTCAAAAATCGGCAAAAATCATACTTGTTGTTTGAAAACCATATTCATCCCCACACATAACTAATGAATACAACATAGACTTTTTTCTTATTCTGGGAAATAAATATAACGCTGTAGCAGAGAAGCCAAAATCAATGTACGATATATTTTTGAAATAACATAAAACAAAGGAGATCTGAACTATGGATACTTTAGAAACAGTCATTAACAATTATTTGGAATACTGCAATTCGCAAAAATGTCTTGATGAGAAAACACTGAAAGCATATCGAATCGATCTGCGGCAGTTTTCTGAACAAATTTCCATCATCAATATTACAGAGATTACTCCCAAAATACTAGAACAGTATATCGCCCGGTTGCATGAACAATATAAACCAAAAACTGTAAAACGTAAAATAGCATCGATAAAAGCCTTATTCCATTACCTGGAATACAAGGATATCCTTGACCATAATCCATTCAATAAAATACTGATACATTTCCGTGAACCCGTAATACTGCCTAAGACCATCCCCCTACATACGGTTGAAACATTTTTGTCTACAATATACAAGCAACGGGAAAATGCCAAGACTTCTTACCAGAAAAGGAATGCTCTTAGAGATGCTGCTGTTGCGGAACTATTATTTGCAACCGGCATGAGAATATCAGAACTTTGTTCTTTGAAAATCAATGATGTGAATTTGTACGATGGAACAATTCTTATCTATGGAAAAGGAGACAAGGAACGGCGTATCCAAATTGGCAATGAAGCAGTGATTAATATTTTAACCGAATATAACGATGCCTTTGACACAGAACGGCAAGCCTGCAATAACTTTTTCATAAATCAATCTGGAAAAGCACTGTCCGATCAGTCCGTACGCAGAATGATTAACAAGTATACCTCTCTAGCCTCTATAGATCAGCACATAACGCCTCATATGTTCCGTCACACATTTGCAACAAGCCTTTTAGAAGCTGATGTTGACATTCGTTATATTCAGGAGATGCTAGGACATAGCTCCATTAATATTACAGAGATATATACACACGTTACAGTGTCTAAGCAAAGAGACATCCTTGCTACAAAACATCCTCGGAAAGATTTTCACATATAAAATTTATGGGCAATCCAATAATCTTATGGATTGCCTATTTTAATAAATAATAGATAATTTCTTGTTATCTATTTTTAATTGTATCCTTTACAACCTCAAATGATAAAACCTTAATAAATTCCTCCAGACTTGGCAACCTTCTTAATTTCATCTTTAGTTGTTTTCTTATTCATTCGTCTTTTCCTTTATCAACAATACTATTACCCGCTGGATACGGAAATGCTTGTGCAAATATGCAGGACATTAAATTGCTCCTTTGCAGATTTGCTGAAATATATCCCCAGATATTCAGTAAAATAAACAGTCTGAAATCACTAACACTATTTCAGACTGTTTTTACACACTACTTTACTATTCAAATTGAAACATTGATCCTTCACATGTAGCCTGCTACCCCTTTTACTACCCACTAAATCTTATTGAATTTCTTTCTCTCATATACTCTAATTTCAGAATCAATTCTTTTTTTCACTCTGTCAGAAACTTCCAATCTATCAGCTTCTTCTTTCAAAGCGCTTTTAAGCATTTTATCTAATTTTTCATCTGTAATCATTCCTTTATTCATTAGCAAAATACCTCCTTATCCCTTTTCATTTATTTTCCAAATATTCTTCTAAACATATATGTTCTTCATATATTATTTGTGCATGTTCTATGCCAACATATCTAAAGTGCCACGGTTCATAACTCGTCCCTGTAATATCCGTTTTTCCCTGTGGATACCGTAAAATAAATCCATAATTATGTGCATTTTCAGCAAGCCATGTATATACTTCTTCATTTGTAGATTTTGTTTTATCGGCATTAATATCAACCGCTATACCAATCTGATGCTCACTTGTTCCTGGCATGGCTACCCATTCTTTAGCTGTTCTTTCAGCTCTTTCCCTGGAATACCCTTCATTCATATACGCTTGAACTTTTTCATCGAATGTTTCCTGTTGATATTCTTCGGTTCGATATCCTTCCCGCACTATGGGATATATCCCTTCGTTCCTCATTGCATCGAACATTTCCTGCAAATACGGATATATCCTACTGTCAACCTTCTCTCCGTTCGACAAATCGGTTAATGTTACACTATAATCTTCTGGCATCTTATTCCAACGATTTACAACTATTAAATTCCATTCCTCAGATGCCGGAATAATATGCGAATCTCCCACAGTTTCAAAATTAAAGGGCAAGGACGAGAATGGGAAATCATTATTTATCGCTGCATTACCTAATAACCAAACTACGAGAATTGTGACAATAATCTTTAACCACTTTTTTCTTGTCTTTAGCCTCTTTTTCATATTATACCTTCATCCTGCGTGACCATCTCATCACGGTCAATGGTATACATATTATTCCTATCAAAATAGGAACCGTAATCAACAAGTATGGCGACCAAATAATTTTTCCAAATAAATTAAAAGTATTTGTTCGGAAAATATCTGCACCACTCCCTACTAGCGGGATTAAATCCAATGCTTTTTGTACTCCATAAGGTAAATACTCTGAAATCATCATCGGACCATATACGATAGCCAAACTAAACAAAAGTGCTAACACAGCCATAATCAAAGTTGGCTGTATGGATGCCGCCAGTTCCTCCACAATGGAACGTCCCGTGTTGTATGAGTTTCCAAAATCACCGTGCAGGGCATTCCACAACCAAGAGCCATATTGCTGGAGGATAGGTTTGTCAAGGCCAAGTTCTTCCCGCACTAATTCAATCTGCTCCGCGGTTGGCCGACTGTAACGACGCACAGCCAATGCCTCAGCCGCATCTACAGGGGAGAGGTTTGTGTAGACAAAGGTCAGAATGGTTACCCCAAACAAGACAATCAAAAGTAATACAATTTTAGTGAGTACTTTTTTCCCTATCATTTTCCATTGGCCTCGCCTTTTCTCGGATCAGTAATGCGCCACGATTCTGCCGATTTCCGGGAATGGACAAAATCTCCATAGATCCCGCCCTGCTTTATCAATTCTTCGTGGGTGCCATGCTGAACAATCTTTCCGTGATCCACCACTAAAATCTGGTTTGCATGGCGCACCGTTTTCAGGCGATGGGCGATCATAATAATGGTCTTGCCTCCGGTTAATGCTTCAATGGCCGCTTGAAGCTCCGCCTCATTCTCCGGGTCAACATTTGCGGTAGCTTCATCCAAGATGACAACGGGAGCATCCTTCAGCATGGCTCTGGCTATGGAAAGCCGCTGACGTTCACCGCCAGATATTGTGGCTCCTCCTTCACCAATCACTGTGTCATAGCCATCAGGCAACGCCATAATAAAATCATGGCAGCGGGCAGCTTTTGCCGCAGCCACCACTTCTTCATGGCTCGCCTCCGGCTTACCAAACTTGATGTTATTTTCAATACTGTCGTTGAACAAATACACATTCTGAAAAACCATACTGAAATTGCTCATCAAACTGTCCAGCGAATAGTCTTTTACATCAATGCCGCCCAATTTCACGGAGCCTTTTTTCACATCCCAGAACCGGGCCATAAGGCTGGTAAGCGTTGTTTTGCCGGAACCGGAGGGCCCCACAATAGCGGTAGTCGTGCCTTCTGGAATGGTGAAGCTCACATCATCAATGATTTTCCGATCTCCATAGGAGAAATCCACATGGTCAAATGAAATATCATGGCTTTTCGGCACCTGAACCGAGCCGCTCTCGTCCATCCTGGGTGCCCGATCAATTTCCTCTACCCGGTCAATGGAAGCATCAATCATCGGCAGCATAAAGAACATCTCACCAGCCGATTCCAATTCGCTGTATACCAGGAACGCAGATACCACCATCATCAAACAGGTGAACAGCGACATATTCCCTTGCAGGAAAAGCCAGATGGAAAGCAGGATTGCCAATACAGAAGTAACGCGCAAAACAACCTGCTCCAGCACGTTGTAGGGGATGCGTTTGCGCTCCAATTTGAAGTTTTGATTTTCTGTTTCTTTGATGGTATTGTTTAGAGTTTGTTTTGCCGCTTTATCCCCGTGGAAAGCGCGCACCACACTCATACCCTGGATGTATTCCAGCACAGCATCCACCAATTTAGTCTGTGCAGCCAATCGTCCTGGGGAAAGCTCACGGGATTTCTTGAGCAGTCGGGAATTGACCCAAAGGAACAGCAGCATCCCAACAAAGAATACAAGACCGATTCTCCAGTCGAAGCACATGATCGCCAGAGAAAAAACCGCAGTACGAATCATACCCACAACTGTCCGGGCAATCACTGCGAAAGACATACTCTCCAAATCGGACATTGTGGAGGTTGCTGCCGCAGTAAGACTGCCCAGGCTCTGCGCGTTGAAATAACCCATCGGCATATATTTCATGCGTTCACCGATGTGAATACGCTTTTCTCCGCACATTCGGTAGTTAGCGTGTCCTTCGCTATTGTGGGCCAGATACCAGCAGAGCGCGGCACCAGCCACACTAACCACCATAATTCCCAAAGCTGTCCATGCGGTGGCCCCGGTTATATTCTGTTCCACCAACGCCCGTAGCACGATCAATAGAGCGACAAATTGTAACGCTTCAAAGATGCTCCGCAGCAGTTCAAAGGCCATACCTTTATACCAGGTACTTTTCTCTGTCCCGGAAAATCGAAAGAACCGTTTATATGCGTCAAACATACGCCGCACCTCCTTCCATCTGATCGTTGTCTCGCGCCTGCGTGTGAGCTGCCCACATTTGCTGATATAGCGGACACCGATCCAACAGTTCTCCATGCGTTCCGGAGTCCAAAATCTTTCCGTGATCTACCACAGCAATTTGTTCCGCCCCAGTAATGGTGGACAGGCGATGGGCGATCACAATGAGTGTCTTTCCATGAGTTAGCCGCCCTATGGCATCCTGAATGACCGCCTCATTTTCTGGGTCTGTGTAAGAAGTTGCCTCGTCTAAGATAACAATGGGTGCATTTTTCATCATGGCCCGTGCAATAGCGACCCGCTGGCGCTCTCCACCGGAGAGGTGTCCACCTGCGCCGCCTACTACAGTTTCATACCCGTGATCCAGACCCATGATAAACTCATGACAGCCCGCAGCTTTTGCCACCGCCTCGACTTCAGCATCCGTTGCCTCTGGCCTGCCCATGCGGATATTCTCACGGACGGACAAATTGAACAGAAAATTATCCTGGGATACATAACCAATCAAATCCATTACCTGCTCTGGAGGAAGTTCTTTTGCGTCAACACCTCCAATGGTGATATGCCCGTCTCCAACATCCCAATAAGAGGCGATAAGTTTCGCAATCGTAGATTTACCAGAGCCAGAAGGCCCTACCAATGCCGTTGTGGTTCCTTGCTTGATGTCCAGGGTGATGCCGTTCAGAACTTGCGTATCCTTATAAGCAAAAGTCACATCCCGCAGAGAAATATCCAATCCTTTGAGATTTTTCCGCTGGGACGGACGATCCAGGTCAGACTCGGACAATACGGCAGTAATTTCTCCGGTGATAGTAGCAATTTTAGAAAAATCATCCGTCAAAAAAATAGCTGCAACCAGCGGCCCCATAATGCCAAGAGACAGAATGGCAATGGTAATAAAGTCCGGAGCAGACAAAGAGCCGTTCATATAGAACAAGCATCCAACGGGTAATACACCAATCAATACAGCCGGCCAAATCGTCATCATCAGAGCAGAATAGCCCTGGGTGGATTTCATCCAGTCCAGCATGAGATCCACGCTCTGGCGGACAGCCTGTGTAAACTTTCCATAGGAAGCAGCACTTTGATTGAACGCCTTGATGACCTCAATCCCATTGATGTACTCCACAGTGGTGGCGCTCATATACTTACTTGCCTGAACAACAGCACCATATTTTTTAGGGTATTCCTTCATCTGGGCCATGTAACAGAGCATTCCGATGGGTATCGTAATCAGGGATACCAGTGCCATTCTCCAATCCAATACAAACAGGTAAATAATGATGGCGATGGGGACAAGCAGGTTAGAAGTCATTTCCGGGATGATATGTGCCAGAGGGACTTCCATTTGCTCTACACGCTCTACCATTGTTGTTTTCAGCCGTCCCGAAGGTGTATCCGTCAAATATCCCATAGAAACACGCGTTAATTTATCCGCAATCGCCTGTCGTATTTCTGAAAGCACATGGAATGTCGCTTCGTGGGAACATCTGGTAGAGAGCCCATGAAAAACAGACTTCATCAGATAAGCTATAAGGGCAACAATTCCCCATGTTAAATAAGCAGAAAAATTCGTTTCACCTCCAATCAGCAGATTTACGATCCTTGCCACAGCGAAATATGGCACGATACCACTTGTGACGCTGATAACAGCAAGAATAATAGAGAGCAAAAAGCCTGATTGATGCGGTTTAATGAATGTCATCAAATTTACAGAATCTTTTTGTCGCTGCATATAATTCCCTCCTTTAAGTTAGCGAAACCTAACCGCTGGCCAAAAGTAAAAGCCGACAATCCACAGGATTTATCCTGTAAATCATCGGCTCTGCGTCTTGGCGTCTGGCTCTGATAATATAATGTTTTGTCCCTGCACATCCACGATGTGTTCTTTTCCGCATTTAGGACAAAATAGCGGAAAGCGTTTGAGAACAGTATCCGGATTTACTTTCGTGCGGGTTTTGTTGCCGCAGGTAGGACAGTGAATCCAGCCATACCTATCAATCCACCCGTTCAATGGTTTTCACCTCCATCTCCGAAGAAGATAGATCTCCACCCGGCGGTGTAGAAACGCCGCATCCTTTGGATATGCTCAACCGCCTGATCCTTTGGCACATCATGGATGACCACCTCGAACATTCCGGTATAAAAGGCGCTGGACAGCAGATGGCCCAGTTCCGGCGTAAGACGGCCACTGGAGATTGCGTCGTTCCTGGATGCCTGAATATAGCGCATGGTGCATTGGTTGTCCAGCTCCACAATCCGGTGGAGAAATTCCTGATATGTATTGTTCTCTCCACTGGTCAAAAGTAGCTTGAACTCGTCAAAATGATCGTAGATATAGTCCACAGAAGCCCAAAACCATTGATCAGAGAAAGAATACATTTGACTGGTTTGTTCGGTTCCAGGCAACTGGTTAAACTGCTGCAACGCCGATTGTATCATACCACAAAAATCATCCATGGCAGGCTGTACAAGGGAACGATACAAGCTCTCTTTGTCCGGGTAGCGAATGTAAATTGCTCCTTTGCTGGAGCCGGCCTTTTCCGCAATAGTCTGTAGGGAGGCTCGCTCATATCCATTTTTTAGAAATTCTTGCTTGGCTGCTTCCATCAGCTTTTCCGTTACTCCTGCTACACGCTTTGCCATAGGGTGCCTCCATCATTTAAAACCATTGGTTTCAATCCAACGGTTTTAATATAGCACAGCAGTCTGCAAAAGTCAATAGTCTTTCTTTGTTTCGCCATAAATTAAACGAAATAATATGACATTGAGTTGCTGGTATCTACCCGATTTCAGTCTAAAAAGCTATTTGAGTTATAGATATGTACCCAGCCGCCTGTGCGGCTGGGCTTCTTCTTTTTTAGGTTGTTAAAAATCTGGGCAACCATAGCCCAGCACCTCATAATGTCCCACGGGGTAGCTGTTCTGCCGGACGGCATCG
>ERZ779922.1190-NODE-1190-length-19088-cov-3.292912_pt1 | contig 19088 bp, 10 predicted proteins | sample MGYA00511544_ERZ779922 | MGnify/ENA primary metagenome ERZ779922 (study PRJEB29588, sample SAMEA2154516) | human gut metagenome | biome: human gut; feature: human-associated habitat; material: faeces | place: Denmark | collected 2008/2010 ... | reverse complement strand
AAAATCGTTCAAGCCATAATATACCCAATGGTCGTCCGGTTTATCTTCTCCACAATCCAACATGACGATACGGGTATCTCCCCAGTTAAAAGAGGCATAAGTTTTATCTCCCACATAATCAAAATGGTCACGCAAACCGATAGAATAGGCATTGCGGATTTCATGGTTGCCACGCATAAAGAAAGTCGGTATGCGATCGCCACACACTCCTTCGGTCAGTTCACTGATAAATGTGGTTGCCTGCTCGTGATCCACAGGATCATCCACACAGTCACCATTGAAAACAACAAAATCATACTTAACATCCTGTATTTGTTTACATAGAGTACGGAAAGTATTGGTATGTTGATGCAAATCATTAAAAACAATAGCAGTAAAAGACTCTGTATCAGCAACAGGAAGAGTAAATTCACTGAAGGTCGATTGTGCTGTATTTCCAAATACCTTTTTATATGCCTGATAAAGCAACATCTCTTGCGAACACACACGATAATAATATTTCTGTCCGGGCTGTAAGCCATCTATACGTATTTTATGCAGCTTGTTATTGCAGACCACCTGACCGTCAACAATCATACGCGCACGTTCCAGCCGGGTAGTATCTGTGCCATATTCCACCCAGCAATAAGAAGGAACGGTTGTTTCCCACATCACAGTAATGCCATTACCCACAGGATTCTGCAAATAAGGTTTAGTACGGAATATCTTGTCTGCCTTTTCAGCGGTACGCAATTCCACAAGTATGGGACGATGGTCGGAAGCCATTAGCTCATTAACTACTTTCGCAGATATGACAGCAAATCCGGTAGCGTTTTGCTTTGACACGGCAATATAATCAATGGCCTCTTTTGGATCGGGAGCAGGATAAGTATGCTTTTCCGGATTGGAGAGTATTTGAAAATCCTTTTGCAATTCTTTGATGAAATCGGATTCAGGTTCAGCATTCATATCTCCGGCTAGAAAAAGAGGCTTTTTATAGGAAGCAATCAATGACTTCACTATTTCCAGGGACTTCATGCGATCTCCTTCCGTTAATGACAGATGAGTACAACAATAAATATAATCCTCAAATTCTGCCAGAATCAAGGTGCGGGCCTCTTCTCTACCAGGTAAAGGGATAGTTTGTAAACGTAGCGGAACTTGCTTTGTCAACAGTCCGATTCCATATTTACCTCCTTCAAACTCTATAGCAGGTGCAAAACAGGCATGCATCTGTGTACGTTCAGCTATTTCACCCAGCACATATTTCTGCCCGCTCCGACGGGTCATACTGTCTACCTCTTGTATAGCCACAACATCAGGAGAAGCATTATTTATCACATTGGCTACCCGTTGAAAACTGCAAATATCATCCATGCCGTTCGCATTTTTAATATTATAAGTCATCAGTCTCAATGTATGTTGAGCCTGTACCGGAAAAATAAATAGAATGACGAAAATGAGTAAAAAGATCTTTTTCATGTTCTTCATTTTTGGGGGTTATGTTAAGTCCCCCAAAGGTAAGAAAAAAATAAAAAGCCACAAAGATACGGATTCATACCTTTGCGGCCTCTTATTGTTAAGAATAACTTTTCTCTAAATGGGGGGATGAGAATAAAGCTATATTATTTACAAGGTCGATTTATTATCTTATTATTTCTTTTGCCACTTTGCGGCAGTATCCCACATTTGCGGATCTACGCTATTAAAGTGCCAAAAACCGATTTGAGAGATTCCCAGTTCATCAGCTAGTTCAAGTAGCGCTTCCGTACTTCTGGCATCACTTGCATAAAACAGATGCCGATTACCATCAGTACCATCATACAGATACATGTTTACCTTTTCATAACATAACCAGGTAGGAGAAGGCAAAATTCCATTTATACTGTCAGGCACAGATTGGTAAATCTGCCTTCCTTTGATGCCGCCAGTTACAGCATAATCATTTGCATAAGCAGGCAACGCCATCACTAATTTATCATTTGGAATATGTTTCATCCAGAAAAGCATCGCCTCTCTAGTCCATAGATAATTAGACGTAGGTCCAATGCCCATACAATCATCCCTATGTTTGAGCTCGGGCTTATCTATCCCAGGTGCAAAATACATATCGTAACACATCACTCTAACTAAGTCGCAAGTAGTATTCAAAACTGCCGGATCGTGAAACATCTTAGTTTCGTTATCCTGATACAAAGCCGGATAAACTAACGCAATGGCTTAATTTCTTTCCAACAGCATGGAGTTCTTTTGAAGCCAGTTTCAGGAATTCGGTATATGCATCCTGAATATCAGGGTTCAAATGTTCGAGATCAAGATCTATTCCATCATATCCGTTTGCATTGCAATCACTTACATACTTCTCAACAAGCGCCTTTCTTTTCTGTGGCGTATCAATCGTTTCTTCATTCCCACCTACAGCCTGATATACTTCGATATGATTCTGATGACATTCATCGATAAATGATTTCGGAGGATTCCCGAAAACGCTAATGGAACTAATAATCTCTTTCACTGGCTCTATATCCTTAAAAGAGCTTCCATCTATATAGACATACCAAGGAGCTACTTTCTTCTCCTGGGTGGTGGAAGAGAATGTTTCCTGCTTGCAGGAAACACTCGTCATTACCAACATTACACAGCATATAGCTGTTCCAATTATACTTAAATACCTCATTGAATGTAAAGTAAACTGTTATTCTTCATCATAATTATACTTCTTATATTCTATATAGTCATATTTGACTGTATATGTCTTTGCAGTAGGCTTATCTCCTTGCCAGCCACCTCCATCAGCAAAGGTCATCATTGAGAATCCAAATTTAAACTGTGCCGGAGTATACCAAGTAGTAAATGTTTTCGCCACTTCACCATCTATAATCCATGCCGCCCAATATGCACCATCTGCATTAAGTCTAAGGTCAATAGTCAAAGTGTGTTTACCCGGATCAATAGGTACACCGTAAACTCCCATAGCTTCCGTATAACAACGTACCAGCATCTGACCAGGAACAGGAGGAACCGTACAAGCCGCACCATCATTTTCAGTACCCGAGAAAACAAACATAGAGAATGACCTTTCTTCAGCATTAGTTGCAGCGATATTACCACCTGCCAACCATTTTTCACCTACCCCTACCAAAGGAACATCTATTTCCCATGTATATTTTCCAGCTCCTATCTCCGGACCATAAACGAAGTTATTCCCGTTAGATAGATTCAAACTTCCATCCGCAATCGTTCCTCCATTGTTAGTCCATCCAACAGGAACAAAACCAGCTTCCTCAAAGTCCCACTTCACTGTTGTTCCCTCTGGTTCGGGAGGAAGTTGACCTTCGATAATCGGCTTCATTGAATAATCATAAGGAACATATTCAAGATAATCAAATAAGGCATAATTTTCTTGAGTTGCCGCATGATCGCCCATACCATAAAGATTCTCGACACTAGATATAGCACGGAAATAAGCCTCTTCACCATAATCTAATTGTGCCCTCTTTAAAACCTTACCATCAACCGACCACTCCGCCAGATATTTCTTATTTTCTAACTTCAAATCCAATACAAACGTATGCCAAGCATCCCCCTTAATAGGCGTGAATTCAGAGAAAAAAGGATTAGCCTGACTAGTCACAAGGCACAGCATATCATCTGGTCCGGCACTATGTGCTGCACGGTCTGCAGCTGTACCGGAACAAATTTCAAAATCCAATTCATGCCCATCGTCAAAATATAAAAATGCTCCAATACTAGCCCGGTCATTCATTCCGAATTTAGGGACATATATCCTCCATTCATAACGACCTGATCCGAATTGCGTTGTTGTCTGCACCTTGAAACGGTCCCCATTAGTACCTTCATACTCTTCACCTGCCCGGGTATAGATTCTTAACGCTTTTCCATCTTCACATTCGTCATTATCTACGATAGTGATCGGATTGATCCCTGCCACAAGCCCCGTCTTTTGCAATCCAGTAAAGTCACCGTAATTATAAATGGTTCCTTTATAGCCATCCTGAATAACTGTGATGGTTCGAAGTTCAGCACCTTTCGCCGCTATGGTCAAGGTTGCACTGCGTTTTGGGCCGTTATTCTTATCAGCAGCAATTGTTAGCGTACCATTACCAGTTCCTTCCAAAGGAGAAACTGTAAGCCAATTACCACCTGCCTGATCCACTGCTACTTCCCAAGCTGCTTCTGACGTAATATCTACAGTCTGAACTTCAGTAGAGGAGACTCCGAATGTCAAAGCATTTGTGGAGATTCCGCATGCAACAATCTCTGTTTTCTCTTTGAAGCTATCGCCGCATGATACTAAAGAGGCATTACATAATACACCTATTGCTAAATATAAATATCTTAGTTTCATAATGATTGTTTTTATTGTTTCACTCAGTTCTTCAAATTCGGATTAATAGACGAATCTACAAAAGGACGGGGAAGATACATCTTACTGTCATTCCACGTACCAGATACGGAAACAGCTTCTTTCCTGAAGACTCCAGGAGCCACTTCAATCTCCGGATTTAATTTTCTGTATTCAAAATGATCTTTAATGCGATTCATGCGAAACATATCCCTTGCTCTAGTGGCAATATTTCCCCAATAATATCCGGCTATTTCCCAGCCATGTTCATTATAGGCAGCTTCTGCCAGATCATCATACGACATGGTTGTCTTATAGATATCCCGGTCTGCAACAACAGATCCATTGGCACGATTGCGTACCTCATTCAATAAGTTGACAGCTTCCGTGATACTGCCTGTTTTTGAACGACCTACGGCTTCGGCATACCAGCAATATACTTCTGCCAAGCGAATAATCTGATGCGTCTTTTCTCCATTCTGATTCATCGAAATTTTCGGATTCGTATAGTCGAATTCTTCTCCAGTGGTCGTTTCTACTTTCTTCATGAAACAGGGAGCAACAACCACACGCGGCGCTTCCGGATTGGGGTCTTCCCACCAATCACGCAACTTAGTTTCATTCTTCAATATGATTTTCGGGAAATAAGATGCATCTTTGCGTGAGCCTTCCGGGAAATCATACCAGAATTTAATTTCTCCGTTCGTATCTCCCCATCCACCGCCACCATAAGCATAGTCTGCCAGGAAATCAGCTAAAGGGGCATTGGTAAGTGCATCTATTCCCAAATTATAATAAACACCAAGCAACACTTCAGGATTATTCTTATTATACTCCATCGAATATACTTGCTTGTAATCAGGTAATAGCTTGTAGTAGTAAGTACCTTTCTTCGAAGCATCGATTACTTCTTTTGCCTTTGCAGCGGCTAGTTGATAATATTCTGTTCCCTTGTTCAACGGCCATCCTGCCATTGCCATATACACATAAGCCAATGTTGCTTTTACAGCTCCTTGACTAACAGCAATGTTTACCCCATTTCTTGCGTAGGGTTCTTTAGTATAATTAGCAGGAACCATTGTTTCTGCCTTTTTCAGATCAGATACAATCAGCTCGTAAATTTCAGGAACGGTTGCCAATGGCATGTTATAATTGATTTCATCTTTCACAACCATAGGTACCTCTCCCCAAGCCATTACAAAGTAAAAATAAGAATAGGCACGCCAATAATAAGCTTGTCCAATGGCTGCATCTTTCTCTTCCTGGCTCACCTCCGGAGTTCGTCCGGCATTATCTATAATGAAATTAGCAGCTTTTACCAATCTCCAACGAGCACCCCACAATTCAGTCACCCAAGTGTTATTGTCCGAAACATTATAAGTATCTACCTCACGCAACCCCTGTTTATTAGCTGCAGGGTGTGTAGAAATATCATCACCCATCACTGATTCGAAACCTGCCCAGATATTTGCATACATATCACTCGCAACTTTGGAATACATTCCATTCAGAGCCAAGTCCAGATCACCTTTTGAATTAAAGAAATTAGTTACCGCCAACTGCCCCTTAGGATCTTCTGTCAGTAAATCCTGGCAAGACACCATCCAAAGTGCTATCAATGCTAGTCCGACAGATTTGAATATTCTATATATTGTTTTCATATCCATGTATAGTTAAAAGATTAAAAGTTAAGTTTCATACCAAAAGTGAATGTTCTTGGAACAGGATAAGATCCCATATCCACACCATTAAAGCCATAATCGGATTCACTGTACACTTCTGGGTCCATACCTGTATATTTCGTTAATGTAAACAGGTTTTGAGCACTGACCGACAGTTGAATATCGGCTACTTTCGTTATCTTCTTAGGAATATTATACGTAAGGCTTATATTTTTCAGTTTCACAAATGATGCATCTTCAAGCCAGAAGTCGGAATCAGGATAGTTTCTATTATCTGAATTTTTATGACTTGCATACACAGCATCTGCTTTATTGGCTACTTTATCCCAACTTTTGTAATAAGCATCAGATAAAGAGATGAAACGATATACACCTGTCATAGATCCCATCGCATAGCGGCTTACGTTCAGTCTATCTTGTCCTAATGCAGCATTGATAAAGAGATTGAGCGTCCAATTTTTCCAAGTAAATGTATTATTCCATCCGAAAGTCCAATTAGGCTCGGCCTGCCCTTTAGTAACCAGATCGTCAGCACCCGGATTGGTTGTCAAACTTCCATTAGATTGATGTTTATACAAGTTGGCGCCCTGGTCATTAAAGTTTGCCCATTCATAAAGATAGAAAGAGCCAATCGGATACCCTACTTTTTTAATTTGAATGGGACCACCGCCAATACTTGTATAATTCTCCCCAACGATAAAATCACTACCTGCCAGATCGATTATCTTATTCTTTAAATAAGATGCATTCAGCGATGTTTCCCAACCAAATATATCTTTATCTGTCAAAGGAGTAGCTGTAATGGTGAATTCAACACCAGAGTTTCTAACCTCACCTTGGTTGACCCAGAAAGAGCCACCTCCGTTATACTGAGGAGCAGGTTTGCGAAGCAACAAGTCCTTAGTATCTTTCCGGAACCATTCGGCTGTAAAACTCAAGCGACCGTCTAAAACACTGGCGTCCAAACCTATGTTATACTGATAGGTGCTTTCCCATGTTACATCCGGTGTAGCGAGATTTCCAGTCCAATAACCGGTATGGATTGCATCGCTACCATAACCGTCATAATTTGTAGGAGCCAACATACCTAATGTTGTGTAAGCACCGATACTTTGATTACCAACAACACCAAAACTGGCTCTTAGTTTCAATTGCTGGACAATGTTTTGTTTGCTCATAAAGTTTTCTTTGGCAACATCCCAAGCAACAGCTGCTGACGGAAAATATCCCCATTTATTCTTCTTCTGAAACTTAGATGAACCGTCGGCACGGAAAGTACCTGTCAGCATATACTTCCCTTTGTAATTGTACATAATTCGACCAAGTCCGGACACAATAGCTTCTGCGGAATAGCCATTCTCTCCATCGCGTGTCTTTGCATTTTTTGCATTCCAATAACCAACAAACTCATTGGCTAAATCACTTCCGGTCAATTTTAGATTTCTGCCTTCGGCACCACTTGCTTCAAATACAGCTGTTGCAGTCAGATGATGATCGCCGAAACTTGTGTTATAAGTCACATTATTGGTATTCTGCCAGAATAGATTCATCCTGCTCGCATTTTCCATACCACTAATTTGTCCGGGTTTTGCTAACGACGAGGTGAAAGAGTAACTCGGAACATGAGAGTAATTAGCAGCACCCTGTACAGACAATGTCAACCCTTTCATTATTTTGAAAGTCAAATCCATATTAGTATTCAAAGCATACACGTATGAGTCACCATAATTTGCGACACGTGCACCATAAGGGTTTCCATTTACTGAATTATAAGGGTCCATATTATAAACGCCCGTTACCGGATCTTTCATTTCCATCGTAGGAGAATAGTTCAGGAAGTTCATAATGTCAATACCCCCATTATGACTGTGAGTACGTGAAGCATTAATTTTGGTAGAAAGTGTCAACCACTTGGTGAGTTCATTATCCAAATTTATCCGTAACTGTGCACGTTGATACTTGGTCGTGATGGTCATGGCTGTCATATTCAGTACATTGGCTGAAATAAGATACTTATTTTTAGCCGTTCCACCCGAAATACCTAATTTATAGTCCTGACTAATACCGGTCTGCAACATCAAATTCTGCCAGTCAATACCCTTGGAACCATTCTTATAGGCTTCCATCTCATCATCTGCAAATGAGATACCATTATACTCCTTTAATGCAGTCGCATATTCATAAGCATTCAGTAAGTCATATTTTTTAAGGATGTTCGATACGCCTATAGCCACATCTGCATAAATCTGTACTTTACCTTCCACCCCTTTTTTAGTAGTTACCAACACCACACCATTAGCGCCGCGTGAGCCATAAATAGCTGTTGCCGAAGCATCTTTCAGAACTTCAATAGATTGAATGTCGGCTGGATTTACATCCAGTCCACCAGACATAATACCATCAATGACATACAGGGGGTCATTGCTGGTATTAAGAGAAGTGGTACCACGAACACGAACTTTAACTGTACCACCAGGTAAACCATTTACGCTCGTCACTGCCACACCTGCAGTACGTCCTTGCAGAATATCTTCCACCCGCTTTACCGGCTGATCCTTAAATTGTTTGGAAGAAACAGAAGCCACAGCACCGGTTATATCTGATTTTTTCACTACACCATATCCGATGACCACTACCTCACTCAATTGGTTCTGATCCTCCTGCATTGTAATCTTCAAACTGGTATTCGTTCCCAGTTTAACCTCTTTAGTCACGTATCCGATATAAGAAAACAATAGTGTAGACCCAACAGGAGCACTAATCGAGAATTTTCCGGAAAGATCCGTTACGGTGCCTGTTTGTGCGTCTTTAAGGGTTACGTTGACACCGATGACAGGTTCATTGCTGTCGGCATCCGTAACAGTACCCGAATACTGTTTTGCAACCTGTGCATAAGTAGATGTAACTGCTGCAAAAAGAAATAGTAGCAAGCAGCCAAGCGTTTTTCTTAGATTATCCATATACTTTTCATTTAGTTAGAATATAATGATATTAGATTTTTAGGAATTTTAGATACAAGTCAAGGCATTTAAAATGTTCCCAACATTACTCCGCCTCTTCATTCTACAGTTTTAGGATGTATCCATAGTAAATAGTCTTTTTTTTAAGGTTTAATACGTTTCGTATTTAGTGTTAACTGTGCAAATATAGGCGCAAAGCATGGAAATAGAGATCAAATAACATCCATAATTAGTCCGCTACTGTTCAAAAGGATCATTCTGAATATCCTTTCTAGCTATCTAATGAGCTTTGTGGACAAAAGAAGATGAAATCTATTGTACAGTTTCATAACTTCTTTTATATTTGCTCTATCAAAAGAACATAACTATGTCAAAAGCACACGTACTAAAGAGGTATTCTTTTCTAATCTGGATATTATTCTTTGTTCTTTCTACAAAGGCTGAACAACAAGACTACTACTTCAGACAAATTTCTTTGGAACAGGGATTGTCACAATCAAGAGTGCAGTGCATTTACAGAGATCATTTAGGAGTAATATGGATAGGTACCAAATGGGGATTAAATAGTTATGACCAATCTGAACTGAAAAGTTATTTTCATGACCGGGAGCAGCCCAACTCATTGCCCGACAATTTCATTCGTTTTATTACAGAGGATCGTTTAGGCGATTTATACGTTTCTACCAATAAAGGAATTGCCATCTACAATAAAGCAGAAAATCAGTTTCAGCCATTGAAATATAACGGGAAGCCATTTAACGCTTGGTCTTATCTTCAAATAGGTGACAATTTCCTGTTTGGAGGAGAAGAAACTTTATACCAATACAATCTGACGGATAAAAGTATTACGACGATCTTCCCCGACATCGATGGAGACAAGTTAAAATGTATCAATCGCATCTTTCAGTGGAGTCCCGATATGCTGATAACCAGTAGTAAAAAAGACGGACTTTGGATGTACGACTTGATAAAAAAGAAAATGTATCGATGTCCATTTGTAAAAGAGCGTGAGATAAACACCATATTTGTTGACTCTCAAAACCGGCTTTGGGTATCATTCTATGGCAAAGGAATAGCCTGCTACTCGAAAGAGGGGAAAAGGCTTTTCAGTTTATCCACCAAAAATTCCGGGCTCAACAACGATATCATTTTTGATTTTCTTGAAAAAGACAACCAACTTTGGATAGCTACTGACGGAGGAGGTATCAACATACTTGACTTCCAGACTATGAAGTTCTCTCATCTTAAACATATTTCCGATGATGAACAATCCTTGCCGAATAACTCTATCTACCGGCTGTATAAAGATCAGATGGACAATATATGGATAGGCAGTATACACGGAGGATTATTCGCCATTAAGAAAGTGTTCATCAAAACCTATAAAGATGTTCCACTGAACAATCCCAATGGAGTTAGCGAACGTACCGTGGTTAGCATCTTTGAAGATAAGGATACATTGCTTTGGATTGGAACAGACGGAGGAGGTATCAACTCATTTGACCAAAAAACGAATACATTTCATCATTACCCTACTACATACGGGGAGAAAGTTACCTCTATCACAGATTTTTCTGAAAATGAGCTCTTATTATCATGTTTTAATAAAGGGGTCTTTACCTTTAATAAGAGAACCGCACAGATGCAACCTTTTCCCATTATCAATGACTCTATTTCGAAAAGAGAATTTTCATCCGGTGATTTGGTAAATCTATATGCTACAAAAGATAATATTTACATATTAGGAGCAAAAGTCTATATCTACAACAAGCATACCCGGCAAACATCTATTCTCTACGCGCCCCAAATAGACATTCAACGCCAAATAGCTATGCAGGCAATTTATTCCGACGATACGCATCTGTATCTAATGGGAACCAATAACCTGTTTAAACTAAACTTCAAAACTAACGAACTATCTTCATTAGTCAATATGAAAGAGGGAGATGATTTCACATCGGCCTGCCGGGATGATAAAGGTAACTTTTGGATAGGAAGTAATTTCGGACTGCTCTTCTATAATAAACAGACTGGAAAAACAGAAAAAATACATACCAACTTGTTCAACAGTGTATCCAGCCTTGCCTATGATAAAAAAGGAAAAGTCTGGATAGGAGCGCAGAACATGTTCTTTGCGTATATTATCAACGAAAAACGTTTTGTTATCCTGGACGAATCCGATGGAGTTCCTTCCAACGAATTGATATTTACCCCTATTCCTGCTCTTCGTACTCCCAATCTGTATATGGGAGGTACTATGGGACTGGTACGCATTAATACGGATATTATTTTCGAAAGTAATTCGTCTCCTATTCTCAAGCTACTTGAAGTAAAACTGAATGGTAAATCAACTCTGAAACAGGTTAATAATAACTGTATTTCGATTCCTTGGAATCATTCATCGTTCAACATTAAAGTGATTGCTGACGAAAAGAACTCCTTCCGAAAACACCTTTTCCGGTATGTCATCACAGGAAAAGACAAAATGGTGATCGAGAGTTATCTCCAGACACTCGAATTGGGTACATTAGCATCAGGAGAATATACCATCAGCGTATCCTGCGACACCTCCAACGGTGAATGGAGCCAGCCGATAGAGATCTTAACTATTATAGTCTCACCTCCTTGGTGGAAATCTATCTGGTTTATTATACTATGCATTTTCTTTGCATTTTTAGTGGCAGGAGTGGTCTTCTTTAGTTTGATAAGAAAAAAAGAAAATCGGCTGAAACGTGAGATGCGGGAACATGAGAAGAAGATATATGAAGAGAAAATACGCTTCTTAATCAATATCAGCCATGAGCTACGTACCCCTTTGACACTCATCTATGCTTCCCTGAAACGAATTCTAAATAAAGAGGTGAAGCAAGACGAGCTACCGGAATATCTACAGGGAGCATTCAAACAGGCGAATCAGATGAAAGATATTATCAACATTGTGCTTGATGCACGCAAAATGGAGGTAGGACAGGAAGTGCTACACATCTCTTCGCATCCTTTACACAAGTGGATACAGGAAGTGGCAGAAACATTTCAAACTGCATCTAAAGCCAAAGAAATTGAAATTACATACGACTTTGACGACAGTATACAATCTATCGCGTATGATGACACTAAATGCAAAGTTGTTCTTTCCAATCTGATTATGAATGCTTTGAAATATAGTCCTAATCAGACTCGTATTGTTATAAAAACCATCCGTACAAATGAAAGTATACAAATACACGTACAAGACCAGGGAATCGGATTGGATAATGTAGATATAAAGAAGCTCTTTACCCGTTTCTACCAAGGCAAACATAATGAGGGAGGAAGTGGTATCGGTTTATCTTATGCTAAAATGTTGATTGACTTACATGGAGGCAGGATGGGCGCTTTCAATAATAAAGACAGAGGGGCCACATTCTTTTATGAAATACCGGCTAATCTACAAGAACAAGAAGTATCATGTCCTCAACATTCCTACCTCAACGAACTTTTAAGTTCTCCGGAAGAAGAAGAGAAAATAGAATCCGGTTCTTTCTCTCTACAAGGATATTCACTGTTGATTGTAGAAGATAAACAGGACTTAAGAGAATTCTTAAAAAATGCTCTTAAGGATAAGTTCAAGAAGATCTATCAAGCAGAAAATGGATTGGTAGCGCTGGAAGTTATTAAGCAACAGCAACCGGACATTATAGTAAGTGATGTAATGATGCCACAAATGAATGGCTATCAGCTATGCAAGGAAATTAAAGAGAATCTGAATATTAGCCATATCCCTGTTATTCTACTTACCGCCAGAGCCGATTCTGAAAGCCAGATGTTAGGGTACAAATTAGGAGCCGATGCCTATTTGCCCAAACCATTTGAAATGGAAATGCTCCTTAGCGTGATCCAGAACCAGATGAGAAATCGTGAATATATTAAATCCAGATACAGGGGCAATCAATTCATTCTGTCTCCGCAAGAGGCCACTTTCAGCAATGCGGATGAACAATTTATGATTAAATTGAATGAAATGATCGATCAGAATCTGTCTCAACCAGATTTGGATGTGAAATTCCTGACTGCTCAAATGGCTATGAGCCGGACATCCTTATATAATAAGGTCAAGGAACTGACCGGCATGGGAGCAAACGATTATATCAATCGTAGAAGAATCGACAAAGCAATCATTCTTTTAACTCAGTCTGACATGAGCATTACTGAAATATCAGAGCAGGTAGGTTTCACTTATCAACGATATTTCAGTACGTTATTTAAAGAAATGAAAGGAATGACTCCTTCTCAATTCAGAGCACAACATGGTTCCACCCAACAACAATCAGAGTAGATTCAGCACTTTAGTTTATCATTTATATAGAAATTATACTCCCCGGAACAGAGCGATTAGGATTTCCAGTGCAGATTTGGACGTTTCATGATTTGAAATGACTAAAATCTGATGAGTAGAATAAAGCATTCGACTACTTTTGCAGCAAGCAATTGATAGAAAACGAATACACTTAAATTCAATTATTATGAGAAACTACTATTTAACTCTGTTACTAATATGCATTTGCGGCCTTTGCTTTGCACAGCAACAGACCAATGACACCGTTACTAAAAATCCGCCAAACAAAGAATGGAACTTCAACAATCTGGATGGATGGGAATACGGACATCAAGACAACAACCCGGATAATCAATGTATATTAGAGAATGGTTACTTACGGATCTTTACCCGGGCTAACTCGGTGGATCGGAAAAAGGTTCACACTGTAGAACGGATTTATACAACAGGAAGATATACCTGGCGTACTCATATCCCGCAAATGGGAATAGGAGATCAATGTAGCGTGGGTTCGTGGATATACCATGACGACCAACATGAATTGGATTTTGAAGTCGGATATGGTAAAGACACAGTTCGCAAGGAGTTAAATGCAGCTCCCAACGAAATGATTGCTTATATGACATCGCAGGCATATCCTTTTTCTTCCGTTCCTGTAGTAATCAAGACCGGATGGCATCTGTTCGAAATTGATCTGACATTAAAAAACGGGAACTATTACATCACCTGGTTAATAGACAACGAACCTAAACATGAACTTCAACTGGAATTTGGGAAAGACATTGCATTCCATATTTTTTGCAGTGTAGAGAATCTTAAATTTATTGGAGAACAACCGGCACAGCAGGAAAATTCCGGATTGTTTGATTTCGTCAGATATACATATCATGACTAAATATCAAATAGCCCTCGCTACAAATCTGTAACGAGGGTATTTTTTAGAGGAGTCATTCCTCCTCTTGCTAATGTTATGTTTATGTGCTTTTTATATCTGAATATGTCAATCAGATAATCCCCCTCACTCGGTCATCGAATGCAGAAAGTGCAGCTTTCGCTCCTTCGCCCATAGAGATAATGATTTGCTTATAAGGAACCGTAGAAACATCTCCGGCTGCATAGATACCCGTCACATTCGTACGGCAATGTGCATCAATCATGATTTCGCCCGGTCGGTTGGTTTCCACTATGTCGCGGAATACACTGCTATTCGCAGAAAGCCCGATCTGTACAAATACACCATCCAACTCAACCAAACGTTCTTCTTCCGTTTTACGATCTTTGATGCGCAGGGCAGTCAGTTTATCACCATTTCCTATCACTTCCGTGGTCTGTGAACTTACAAACACTTCCACGTTCGGCAATGATTTAAGTCGATCTTGAAGTACACTGTCCGCTTTCAGCTCATCCATAAATTCAAAAACAGTCACTTTGGAGCAGATACCAGCCAAGTCAATGGCTGCCTCAATGCCGGAATTTCCTCCACCTACTACTGCTACATGCTTTCCCTTATAAAACGGCCCATCACAATGAGGGCAGAAAGCAATACCACGACCTATATATTCGGCTTCTCCCGGAACATTCAGTTTACGCCAGCTTGCACCAGTTGCAATAATCAGTGCCGGAGCCAGGAATTTCTCCCCAACAGAGGTAGTGATCTGCTTTTGTTTTCCAACCACTTCTACTTTCTCTATTTTACGATGTTCCAATAAATCTACCGGATAACGCAGTAAATGAGTTTTCAAATTATTAGCAAGTTCATTTCCCGTGGTTTCTGGGACAGAAATCAGATTCTCAATGCCGACAGTTTCCTTTACTTGCCCTCCGATGCGTTCGGCTACAATAGCCACACGCAGCCCCTTACGAGCTGAATAAATAGCGGACGATACTCCGGCAGGACCTCCACCAGCTACAATCACATCATACTCTTTCACCTCATTCATCGCTTTGGTATCGTCAATACCATATTGTTCCTCCAGCTTGGCGAGCAGCTCACTGAATTCGCCACGACCTACATGAAGCAGCTTTCCATCGGCAAATACAGAAGGTACTCCCTGTATCTTCAATGCATCTACTTCATCCTGATAAAGTGCGCCGTCTACCATTTCGTGAGTAATGGCAGGATTCAGCGTTGTCATTGCATTGAGAGCCTGTACCACGTCAGGACAATTCGTGCAAGTCAGTGAGACGTAAGTAACTAAGTGTATAGGACCTTTCAGTGCTTTCACACGGTTACAAACAGCCTCATCGGGAAAGTTCTTCCCTTTACCATCCAGATTGAGGATAGCAAGCAGCAAAGAAGTAAATTCGTGTCCGTTCGGAATACCGCGGAAAGTAATTCCTGTGGCGTTACCATTCTTTAATAAAGTAAATTTCAGCCCGTTTCCTTCATTCACCGAATAAGTGATATGATCGGAACAGTCTGCCACATCTCCCAAAAGTTCCAGCAGTTCAGCACGATTCTCATGACTGGACGATACGGATATATCAAAAGCGAAATTTGCCTCCAGTCCGGCAAAGATACCCTTCAGTTGTTCTTTTAATGCAGATTCTAACATACTTTTTCTCCTTTATTGTTTCTTCTCTCGCTTATTCTTTTCTCTCTCTTTTTTCTCTTCATTACTTGTACTCTCTCTCCACTGCTTAAAAAAGGCCGGCAGCGTTTCCCGTTACCGGCCTTTCGTCATCACCATTATCAAGATCTATCAAATCTTACCTACCAGGTCAATGCTTGGTTTCAGGGTAGACTCACCCTTCTTCCATTTAGCCGGGCAAACTTCTCCGTCATGGCTGGCTACAAACTGTGCAGCTTCCACTTTACGAAGCAATTCACTTGCATCACGGCCAATATTGTTATCATTCAGTTCCACCACTTTAATCTTTCCTTCCGGATTGACAACGAATGTACCGCGATAAGCCATACCCTCTTCTTCGATATATACACCCAGTGCACGGCTCAAAGCGCCAGTCGGGTCTGCCAACATCGGATATTGAATCTTGCGAATACTTTCAGAAGTATCATGCCAGGCTTTGTGCACGAAATGAGAGTCAGTACTTACCGAATAGATTTCTACACCCATCGCTTTGAACTGGTCGTACTTTTCAGCCATATCCACCAATTCAGTAGGACATACGAAAGTAAAGTCGGCAGGATAGAAGAAAAGAATCGCCCATTTACCTTTCAGGTCATTGTTGGTTACAGTCTTGAAAGCTCCGTTGTGAAAAGCCTGAACACTGAATTCAGGAAGTTGAGAATTTAAAATTGGTTCCATAATCTTTATTGCTTTTATTGTTATTAATTGATTTGACTTATAACATCAGAAACAACGTTTTGTTTTTTGTTTCTGATGCAAAGATAAAGGCAGAAACCCCGCCTTTGCAAAAAAAGCCCAATCGAATATTTCTATGCGGTGATAGATGAAATTAATAAAAGCATTTTATACCTTTGCAAGCATAAACAAAAATCTGGAAAAGATATACGATCATGGAACATCCTCTTGCCCAATTCTTATATTGCCCTGAATGTGGTTCCTCTCATTTTGAGGTCAACAACGAGAAATCTAAAAAATGTGCAGATTGCGGCTTTGTCTATTATTTCAATCCTTCTGCCGCCACAGTAGCACTCATCTTGAATGAGAAAAATGAACTGCTTGTCTGCAAACGTGCCAAAGAGCCAGCCAAAGGGACTCTCGATCTTCCCGGCGGATTCATCGATATGAATGAAACAGGCGAAGAAGGTGTTGCTCGCGAAGTACTGGAAGAAACAGGGCTGAAAGTTAAAAAAGCCGTTTACCAGTTCACACTTCCCAATATTTATGTCTATTCAGGTTTTCCTGTACACACACTTGATATGTTTTTTCTCTGCACCGTAGAAGACATGAGCCATTTCTCCGCCATGGATGATGTAGCAGATTCTTTCTTCCTACCTCTCTCCGAGATTCATCCGGAAGATTTTGGGTTGGATTCTATCCGTCGCGGACTTAGCTTGTTTCTAGCTCAATGCCGCTAAGATAATCTCATCAGCCTGATAGATTGAGAGTATTTCATCTATAGTTATGTCCCATTTTTAAGATATTCCTCCAAAACATCAGATAAAAAAAAGATGAGCCATTTTTCAGTAGTCAATTGATGTATTTGTAAAATAGAAGTTCATCTCAACCAAATAGATCAGAGTAATTGACCACATAATCTTAAACAATCATATTATATTACTATAAATGAACAAAATACAACATATTGTGTTATCTTTGTAACCACCATTAATTTAATGGCCATTAAATTAACCGCCATTAAGATAGCAATAATATGAAGTTCTACGACCGAAAGAAAGAAATGGCGATACTGTATGCAGCTAAAAAGCAATCACAAACGAGCGCTTGCTTTACTGTAATGACCGGACGCCGACGAATCGGAAAAACAGCTCTACTCTTAGAGTCTGTCAAAGACACCCGATTCGTATATATATTTGTAGCAAGAAAGAGTGAAGTCCTGCTTTGCGCACAATATCAACCTGTCATTCAGGAAACGCTTGGCATTCGTATCTATGGAGAAATCAGAGAGTTCGCACAGCTCTTTGAACTGCTGATGCAACATTCCCAAAAGGAAAATTTCACATTAATCATTGACGAATTTCAAGAATTTCTCTATATCAATCCGTCTATCGTCAGTGACATACAACGTATTTGGGACCAATATCACGCGACTTCCAAAATCAATTTCATTGTATGCGGTTCCGTTTATTCAATGATGAAAAGAATATTCGAAGACCGCAAGGAGCCACTATACGGACGCCTTACCGCCCGAATTGCTCTGCATCCATTCACCACCACCGTTATCAAAGAGATTCTAGCAGACCATGCCCCCAAATTCACATCGGAAGATTTGCTTTGCTTGTATTTGCTGACAGGTGGAGTAGCCAAATACATCACCCTATTGATGGAAGCGAAAGCATTTAATAAAACAGCCATGATAGATTATGCGCTTTCCGAAGGCTCACCATTTCTGACAGAAGGCAAAGACATGTTGATTTCCGAGTTCGGGAAAGACTATGCCAATTATTTTTCTATCCTATCTCTCATTGCAGAAGGAAAAACAACACAACGAGAGATTGATTCCATCATCAATAAAAACACCGGTTCCTATTTAGCCAACCTTGAGGATGAATATTCATTAATCAAAAAAGTGAAACCGATGTTCGCTAAACCTAATAGTCGTGCTACCCGTTATTGCCTGCAAGACAATTTTCTACGATTCTGGTTTCGCTTTATTTTCCCAAACAACGCAGTACTGGAAATGGGGAAAAACCATTTACTGATAGAATATGTAGAAAAGAACTATGAACAATACAGCGGCCTATTGTTAGAAAAATATTTCCGTGAACTTATCGCTGAAGAAGAGGAAGTTACCGACGTAGGTAACTATTGGGACAAAAACGGAGAAAATGAAATAGACCTGATCGCCCTCAAGCGGTTTAACAAAACAGCACTTATCGGAGAAGTAAAAAGAAATCCGAGAAAAATAAGTATCCCGGCATTGGAAAAGAAAGGAGAAACTTTACATAAAGAATTAAATGATTATAAAATAACTTTCAAAGGATTCTCATTGAAAGATATGTAGTACTTTTGCATAAACACCCGATTATGAAAAAAGAAATTACTAGACTCATTTGTGCCGCCATCTGCTGCACGCCCATTATAGGATTTGCCCAGACAAGTGATAAGTTCACTTCGACTGACAACCTTTATAAAGAAGGGAAAGAACTTTTCCAGGAAAAGAATTATGCAGCTGCT